>Ga0209228_1000664_pt1 | contig 17774 bp, 20 predicted proteins | sample METZYME_3_150m_FD_187547 | JGI IMG/M metagenome (GOLD analysis project Ga0209228, IMG submission 187547) | Marine microbial communities from oxygen minimum zone in mesopelagic equatorial Pacific - METZYME_3_150m (SPAdes) (version 2) | ecosystem: Environmental > Aquatic > Marine > Oceanic...
TTCCGTTATTTCAGAGGGTTCTCCGTTCTCGCCAGATTGACCGTATGAAACGAATAATTGCTCAAGAAGATTCTCTGCGTCACGTAAGCTACCCCAAGCGGATCGTGCAATCATTTCTAGAACTGCAGGCTCGGTTTCGATCTCTTCAGCGTCGCAGACTTCAACTAGTCTGTGGATGACATCATCGTTGGACAATCGTTTAAAGTCGAAGCGTTGGCACCTGCTTACAACTGTGGCTGGGAGCCTGTGAGCGTCTGTAGTGGCCAGGATCATCACAATATTTGGCGGTGGTTCTTCGAGTGTTTTGAGCAAAGCGTTGAATGCTTCTGTCGTAAGCATGTGTACTTCATCAATGATGTACACCTTGTATTTACCCGAAACTGGCCTGAATTCCGTCTTTTTTTGTAGTTCTCTAATATCGTCAATTCGACGGTTTGATGCTGCGTCGATCTCAATTAGATCCATATAACGGCCTTCGTCGATCGCAATAGAAACGTCTGAATCTGCGACGGGTTCACCTTCTTCTGTGATTTCAGAGTTAAGTGCTTTTGCCAGGATTCTTGCAGTCGAAGTTTTACCGACACCGCGCGGTCCGTTGAAAAGGTATGCGTGTGCAACGCGATCTGAGACCACAGCACGTTTGAGAGTTTTGGTGATGTGGTCCTGACCTGCAACCTCGTCGAAACGGGTCGGCCGCCATTTTCTATAAAAAACTTGATTATTAGTCACTGGAATAATTTCAGTGTTGGAGAATGTGGGATCACTAATTAAAAACCTTTGACAAAATTACTTCAGTTTTACCAAACATGACAGTCTCTTCTTGAGGACTGCGATGATCATAACCTAGTAGATGCAAAACTCCGTGGATTGTTAACATAGCCAACTCATTATCCGTGGTATTTCCGTTTTCTTTTGCTTGACGGGCTACCTGTGGAAGAGAGATTGCAATATCACCGAGTTGCTCTTGGTTAACTTGACTTCCAATAGCAGAATCAGCGAAATCAGGCCACACATCCTCATGCGTACTTTCATCTTTGGTGTAGGGGTTGAATGCAAGGACGTCGGTAATTTCATCCTCTCCCTTAAATTCCCGGTTTAACTTTCGGATTTGCTCATCGTTAGTAATCATAACCGTTACATCGATAGGCCCAGCCTTATGTTCGGCCTGAAGGGCAGATTCAGCGGCTTTTTTTATCATGGAAATTGTTGGAGAGGAAACTGGTTCCATATCGCATATAACTTCTACATGGTCATTTCTAATATGAGACAGATTACTGTTGGATGAAGGTGTCACTGTGCCGTCATCCTAGCATGGGTTGAGACAAAATCGAGCTTTAGCGTCAGCCTATTCTAGAGGCGGTGTCGGCTTCTTCTGCAAGTACGCGGATTTTGGAATAAAGAGGTGCATATCTTGAGTCTGTGTCTGCGAGTTTTCCGGCTTCAGATCGTGCACTTAAGATGCCAAGTCGTATTTCGGGGGAAGATAGCTGTCCGACTTCTATATATGTACGTGCGGCGTATAGGCTTGGAATTAATTTGTCACTTATGGCGCGAGCAACCCATCGTTCTGCTGGTGGTGCGGAAACTTCTTCTGCCATCTGTACAGCCTCATCCAGTGTATTCAGGACGTCTTGTCCCAAAGGCCAGAGATCTTCAGCTTCTTTGATTACCATTTTTTTGTGTTTTTGAGGAAATTTTTTTGAGCAGAAGCCAAAATACCACAATAAGGGCAGATCCGAAAATATCGGATACGACGTCTATAGCCTCAGATGTGCGGCCTTCTATGCTGGATTGGTGCATTTCGTCCAGGACCCCGTACGTCAAGGCTACAAATATCGTTAAATAGGCTATCAGTGGTTCGGAAACCAATCGTGATAAGACAAGCGTGCGGAGAACGAATACGCTTAGTACCATGAACAGTACGATATGAACTAGCGAATTTGCAAATGGCAACCATGTAACGATGTTTCTGGTGTTTTCGAAATCTTTGGCTGGCATGTCTGACAACGTGTAGATGAGAGCCATCCACCCGATGCTCAAGGACCCCCATAGCCAGGGTTGGTCAATATGTTTTATGGACGGTTTGCCTAGTTGAACCATTGTGAATCGAATGCTAGCGACATTGGGCACCACCAGTCGGTTTCGGTTGCTTCAGGGACTTTTTGTTGGAAAGTGGACATTAGATCGTTCCATTCTTCAGCTCGTTTTGATTCTGCGTAACCCTGGAAATCTCTACGAGGATCGAATTCGTCTGGAACAGTGCAATACATGAACAGGTGGTTGCCGCTTCGGAAAATCTCCATTCGTTCAATTCCGATTCCTTTTAGTGCATCAATAACTTCTGGCCAGACGTTGCGGTGGTATTCCTCGTATTTAGCAATTATTTCGGGGTCATTTTTTAGGTCCAGCACCTGAGCTACTGATTTTGACATTCGTTTTCTCTCCACTTCAAAAGCGGTGGGCGTGTTGTAATAGGCTGATTTCGATCGGCCCATGGCCTACACTCTGCAGCATATGAAATATCGGCCAATTGTAAGCCTGTAAAGGATGAATGTTATGCAACGTGTGGGATTCGAGATGAAAATCCACCCCGAAATGGTAGAAGAGTATAAACAGCGTCACGATGATATATGGCCTGAAATGTCAGCCGCTTTGGTTCGTACGGGATGGCGAAACTATACGATTTTCTTTAAAGAAGACGGGACACTATTCGGATACGTTGAATGTGAAGAGTCATTTGAAGTGTCACTGGACGGAATGTCTAGGGAGGAAGTGAATCAGAAATGGCAAGACGACATGTCACCTTTTTTTCAACTTCCCAAAGGGGCTCATCCTGATAAAAACATGATCCAATGGCGAGAAGTTTTTCATGCTGATTAGTCAATAATGCCAGATAAACTTTGATTCTATGAATAAACCAATACGTCTCCACTCCGAATTAATAGAAGCGCCAGGCCCGCTTGAAGCTATTGAGATTTACTTCAATAAAGGTTGGTCGGACGGGCTTCCTGTTGTACCACCTACACCTGAATCGGTATCGGCAATACTTGAAACGGCTAACTTGTCTCCGGAGGCGATACTCGGGATAGAGCCTGTAAAAGGTGCTGTGATCACAGCTGAAAAAGCGGCGATCAATGCAGTGATGGCTGGTTGTAAGCCGGAGTATATGCCGGTAATCGTTGCTGCGGTTGATGCAATCACAAAACCAGAGTTTAATCTCCATGGAATCACGGTTTCCACGATGGGGGCCGCGATAATGATTATTGTGAATGGACCCATCACCAAAGAACTTGAGATCAATTCGGGAGTTTCGGCATTTGGCCCAGGCTATAGAGCTAATGCGACTATCGGTCGTGCTATCAGGTTAATTGTTATGAATGTGCTTGGAACACGTAGCAAGGATGGACTCGATAAGGCTACTCTTGGGCACCCTGGAAAGTACACGTGGTGCGTCGCTGAGAACGAAGAATTCTTACCTGCCGCATGGGAGTCGTTGAGTGCAACGAGGGGTATTGTCGAAACAGAAAGTGCCGTAACTGTAGTTTCCGGGCTAAGCGCAACCCAGTTTGGCGAACATGAAGCCAATACACCCGAAGCAATTCTTGATGCATTTGCTGAGCGCCTTTATCCAATGGGTCCAGGGGTGGAGGAGGTTGTTTTGGCCATCTGTCCCGAGCATATTGCTCACTTCGATAAGGCGGGTTGGAGTAAACAACAAGTCGGGCAGTATTTATTCGAAAATGCACGTAAATCAAGTTCGGATTGGGCTGCTATGGGTTTTCCTGCTGGTCAAGAAGACCAGCCGACAAGTGTTCTGGCTTCATCTGAATCGGCAATTCCTATTGTTATTGGCGGTGCAGGAGGAGCTTGGAGTGCGGTCATACCACCCTGGTCACTAGGAATACGATCCAAAGTTGTTACGCGCGCCATCACCATAAACGGGTAGTATGGCACCATAGGAGTCGTAAATGTCAGAAGAAAAATCATTTCAAGTCTTAGATCCGACAGCAACGCCGTCTGTAGCTACTGCTGGCATGGCTGATCGGCCCACTTCTCTTGCAGGTATGCGTATTGGACTTTTGCGCAACGATAAGTTGAACTCAGAATCACTTTTGGATGCTATTTATGATGTTCTATCAGAACGTTTTGAATTCGCAAACACCTATCGAGTAAATAAAGGTGATGCATCTCGTCCAGCAGATCCTGATTTTCTATCTGATTTTTCGAATGAAGTTGATGTCGCACTCCTAGCAAATGGGGACTGAGGAAGCTGTTCGTCGTCCAGTGTGTACGACTCACTCAAGCTAGAAGCACTAGGTGTACCTGCGATCGCAATTTGTACCGAGCCATTTGAATCCGGCGCTCAAGCTATGGCGAATCTGGGTGGAATACCGGACTATCCATTTGTAATAATTCAGCATCCGATTGGCAGCCTAACACCTGAACAAATCAGAGAACGAGCTATTGAAGCTGCACCGCAGATCATACAATCTTTGATAGCTCGTAGAGCGTAGTCGGTGCAACTGTTGATGACTATCCGTTAGAAAACGCCGAGGAAACCTATTCAGTGATCCCTCAATTCATAGATACGCACCACCATCTCTGGGACCTTGAAAACAACCCCTATCCGTGGCTTGTTGAACCCATTGATCATTTTGTCGGCGACTACTCGGCGATTCGCAAATCATGGCTTGTTAGCGACCTTCAAGAGGGAGCGAAAAACGTGCCGCTTATAAAATCGGTTCACGTTCAGGCTGAATGGGACCATAACCGAGATCCCGTTGGTGAAACTATCTGGTTGCAGTCTGTAGCTGACGATCCTGGCTCGCGTGGTATGCCAAACGCTATCATCGGATTTGCAGATCTCTCTGACCCCGACGTTGAAGCGACTCTTGAAAGGCACGCTGATAATGCCAACTGGCGTGGTATTCGCCATATGCTTAATTGGTCTGACGATAAGGTGAACTTTCGATTCGCCGAATCTGGCGGATTGATGTCTGATCGTCAATGGAGAGAAGGTTTTAAATTAATCGGAAAATTTAATGGCTCATTCGATTTACAAGTTTGGCCTTGGCAACTTGAGGAGGCAGCCAGACTCGGCAATGACATTTCTGAAGTACCCATTATCCTCAACCATACCGCAATGCCCATTGGCCGATCTCCTGGTGAGCTACGCGAGTGGCGTAAAGGGTTAGAGTCACTCGGTGAAGCGCCGAACGTATCCGCGAAGATATCCGCTTTAGGAATGCTGGATCAGACGTGGGATGCTGAATCGATTGCTCCGTTTGTATTAGATATCATCGATATTTTAGGCGTGGATCGTTGTATGTTTGGATCTAATTTTCCAGTGGACAGTCTTTTTAGTGACTACGAGACAGTCTGGAAGGCATACGACGAAATAACGTGTGACTTTACCGACTCTGAACGTGCCAAACTTTTTTGTACAAACGCCGAAAAGTACTATCGCATCTAATAATGCCAGTAGTTCAAAGTATCTATCACACAGGCTTTATTGTTGAAAACCTTGACAGGGCTCTTGAGTTTTACACACAGGTTTTGGGGATGGATATCGAACGGGAGCCCACCCTTTCTGATACTCCCTGGTTATCTGAGGTGGTGGGCTATCCAGATGTAATCATGCGTCAGGCATATGTAGGTGTCGGAGATGGACACTCAATAGAGCTTATCGAATATATCCACCCAAGGGGCGAAGTTAGATCCGATCAGATTGATCGCAATAGGCCCGGATCGGCACACGCAGCCATGGTGGTTGATGATGTCCCTGCATGGCGGGAACGGATTGAAGCATTAGGAATCAAGGTTTTTGGCCCTAAATACGAACGAGACCTTGGGTATCCATGGGCAAGGTATGCAATATATTTTCAGGATCTTGATGGAAATTGGCTAGAAATGGTGTCTCGCGATGCCAAACCGGAAGATTCTAAAGCGAACTAGCAGTGACTATCCCAAGCTTACTATCGAAGTTATTTAACCTAATTGGTCACTCAAAGTCATCACCGGCCGAAAAATCTTTGATTTTTTATGAAAAGGGTGTAAAAGCAGCAGGTCAAGGGAAGATGATAGACGCAGTTGAACATTTCAACGCTGCTATTTATCAGACCCCAAATGTATCTAAGCTGTTTCATCACCGCGCTGACGCATATGCCAAAAGCGAACAACATTCTGAAGCGATAATGGACTACGACACAGCTGTGCGTATGAACCCTGGATATCCTGACACATATTTAGATCGCGGTAATTCTCGATACGCAATAGGCGATCTTGAAAAAGCAGTACAAGATTTTTCTGAAGCAATCCGTTTAAATGATTCTTGGGCTGAAGCGTACGCTAATCGTGCTGTGGTTTATGCAGAACAGGGTAATACCGCGCGATCAGACCAAGATGCGGAAAAAGCCAGATTGCTTGGAGTCGACCAGAATCGATTGGATGAAATGTTAAGCGCAGTTCGTTCTGGCACTAACTCAGGTTGATATTTTCACCTAAAAATTAATCCAAGGTTATAAACATCGAATGTCGTATCTTGCCGTCCACTGCACGGCTTATGTGACCTTGACCTGTGGTGTCTTCTGCCAGGAATACTTCACCTTGCTCGAGTATTCGTTTTTCACCACTGCCCACGGTGATTTCCACAGCGGCATCTAGGTTGATAACGTACTGGCGACGCGGCGCTGTATGAAAGTCGTAATCGTAGTCACCGCCAGTCTCCCTAAAAATCACGCCTGTCGCAGGGATAATTTCCGAAATGAGGCCCGATTTACTGGGTGCTATGTCAATTTCGATGTCTTCGAAATGTGACCGATTATCATCCCCTGTATAAATTCTAGTTACCTTTATTTTGTTCAAGGCTGCCTATCTTTCTAATTTAGAATCAAACGCGTGTCTTGGGGAATTCAGGAATAGGCAATAACGCCTGAGCACACAACGGAATGGTTGGCTTGCCGCCAAAGAGCATCGATGTATATTTCATTTAGAAATGGATAGCTTCGTTGGATACTGCTGCTCCGGCTTCTTTAACAGCTTCGGACAATGTCGGGTGCGCATGTGTCATCTTATGTAGTTCAAGGTTTGTGCCCTCAAGTAGCTGTAGCATTCCGATTTCAGCTATTAGTTCAGTAGCTTCAGGCCCGATGATATGTGCTCCAATCACCTCTCCTGAATCATCATTTGTGATTACCTTTGCGAAACCGTATGGCTCGCCGATTGCTACTGATTTTCCAGCTACCTGGAATGGAACTTTGCCGATTTTTACATTGATTCCTTGTTCTTTAGCTTGAGCTTCAGTAAGACCAATCGACGCTATTTGTGGTTGGCAGTACGTGCATCTGGGCATATTGGTGTAATTATCAATGGGAGTTGTTTCGTGACCAGCAATAGTTTCTGCCGCCACTACACCTTGATCGAATGCTACATGCGCTAACTGCAGCTTGCCGTTTACGTCTCCTACAGCGTATACGCCACTAACATTGGTTCTCATGTTCCCATCCACTTCGATATATCCAGCATCGTTCGTGTTGATGCCCACGTTTTCAAGACCAATTTGATCGGTGTTGGGTCGGACGCCTACACCAAGAAGTACTTTGTCACATATGAATTCTTGTTTTTTGCCTGAGACTTCGTATTGAACAGCGAGTCGTCCATCTCTTTTTTCAACTCCTGAAACGTCAGCGGAGGTTGCAAATTCGATTCCCTGTTGGCTGAACTGCCGTTCAAGTTCGATAGAAACCTCTTCATCTTCTCTGGGGACAAGATTTTGAAGCATTTCAAACATCATCACATTGACGCCGTATGAGTTGAAGTAGTAAGCGAATTCACAACCTATCGCCGAAGCACCGATAATGGCAACGGCTTCTGGCTTGTCACGAAGTTCAAGGGCATGACGGGAGGTGATGATGTCAGTCCCATCTATTTGTAGGCTTGGTAGGCTTCGCGCTCTTGCACCGGTTGCGATAACTATATTCTTGGCTGTTAGCGTTTCACCGCCTTCAATGTCGATCTGAGTAGAGGACTTTAGAATGCCTTTACCGGTTATCAGGGTGATTTTGTTTTTCTTGAACAAGAATCCGATACCGCTGGTAAGAGATTTGGAGACCTTTCGACTGCGATCAATGGCCTTGCCCATGCTCGCGGACCATTCACCGACTTCGATGCCCCAGTCCTCTGCGTGGGCCACATGATTAACTATTTCAGCGTTTTTCAAAAGCGATTTTGACGGGATGCAGCCCCAGTTCAAGCAGACTCCACCGAGTCCACCGATTCCTGTGCCGTCATCTTTTTCAACGACCGCTACGCTTAGCCCCAATTGTGCACCTCTGATAGCGGCATGATAGCCACCTGGGCCTGCACCTATGACGACGATATCGAAGCTTGTTTCTGCCATTCGAAATAATTCCTACGACTAGTCCGGTCAAACCAGACAATCAATATAAATGTGTATCTCAGTTGAGGAAATTTACTGGATTATCTATTGAAATTGTTTCATAACTTACAAAATCAACTCGGAAATTATACGTTTGAATTGAACAGTCAAACAATTCCAATCCTACCTTCTCAGACTATCTCTCAAATCTCAGATGCGGGGTTGAACGGGAGGTCATAATCAAATTTAATCGAATAAAACTTATTGGACGGTTTAGTCGTCTAGTTCGTTATCGCCCGTGTATAACGCCGTGTCAAAAATTTTATAAAGTCGAGCACCGATAACAGCTACTGCCACACCGATCGGTGCAATTACTATGAAAATAATTGCTGCTACAACGGCAAATGGGACCCAGTTTTCAGGACATTTTCTAATACCTGAACAGAGCCAAATACTAGTTAGGCCGTAGCCCAATGCAATCATCAAGCCTACCGTTGAGCCCAGAATTAATCCCACTATGGCGGGACGTCTTTTATAAACAAAATTAAACATCGCAATTCAACCGTATCGTGAACTTTGCCAAACTGCACCATTTAACTAGTGCTTATATTCATTGCAACACTGCTAGCTATATTTCTTTTTTTGATTAACAATCAGTATTCAATAATTAAAAGCTTAGACCCGAACTGAATTTTGATGACAATTCCAGCAGCGAACGACCCAAAATCCTTACGCCAAGCCGTACTTGATCACATGCATGTTGGCATGACTAATCACACTATTCTCGCGGAGGAAGGTGGACCTCTTTTGATGGAGTCCGCCGACGGTATATATGTAACTGATGTTGAAGGTAATCAATATATTGACGGCATATCAGGTATGTACTTCCGCAATGCTGGTCATGGACGTGAGGAAATTGCTAAAGCTATTTATGACCAGCTATCGAGCGTAAGTATGAATGTCTATTCAGGCGCCACGCCAAAGACCATCCAGCTTGCTGCCAAGCTATCTGAAATAACTCCAGGGGACCTTACTCGCACGTTTTTTTGCCAGGGTGGCTCAGAGGCCAATGAGTCATCACTTAAAATGGCGCAGGCATATCATGTGCGTAGAGGCGATGCTGGCCGTTATAAAGTGATTTCTCGTCGTGGCTCGTACCATGGTTCGACTTATGGAACTATGTGGTTGGGTGGGCATCCCGGCTTTCCACGCATCGATTACCAACCTAAGCCAGCGAATGTTGTGACCGTTGGACAGCCACATTATTATCACGATGAATACGGAGCTTCATCACCAGAAGAGAATGGTGAGCGCGCTGCAGAGGAAATTGAACAGGCGATTATATTTGAAGGACCTGAGTCTGTTTCGGCAGTTATTGGAGAACCCGTATCGCAACCTCTTGGAGGTGTTGTACCCCCGTCCAATTACTGGCCGATGGTACGTGACATTTGCGACAAGTATGGTGTGCTGTTGATTTTTGATGAGGTGATTACGGGTTTTGGACGCCTTGGTGAATGGTTTGGTGCCGACTTTGTAGGAGTTGCTCCTGACATTATGAGCTTCGCGAAGGGGATCACATCGGGTTACTTTCCTGTGGGCGGTTCGATCTCCACACAGCAGGTGGCTGATGCCTTCGCAGGTGGACCCGAAAAAGTGTGGAGTCACATGTATACGTATTCGGCTCACCCAGGTGGTGCAGCAGCAGCATTCGCAAACTTAGCTATAGTTGAGCGAGAGAATTTAGTTGATAACGCCCGAATCCGAGGTGAGCAGATTTCGGAGAGTTTACTTGCCATGAAAGATAAGCATGCAATTATTGGTGATGTACGTGGAGTGGGGCTTATCCAGGGCATTGAATTTGTGAAAGACCGTCAAACGAAGGAGCACTTTGATTCATCAGTTGGCGTAAACGCCATGCTCACTGAAGAACTAAGGAAACGCGGGGTTTGGATACGAGTCCCAGCGTATATTCTGCCGATTGCTCCACCTCTTACAATTACAGCTGACGAGGCTGACACTCTGTGTAGCGTTATTGACGAATCACTTGGAGCGGTCGAGCGGCGGTTGGGCTTTTAGACTGTGGTATTAAGGTATTAACCAGTCATGATTTCACCTTCATATAGTGATGTTGAGCGATTTGTGCACTTCATTGTTTGGTTGGCCATATACCCGGTTCAACTTAGCCGCCTATCGCGACGTAAAGTTTGTTTGCTGTGACAGAAACCACTTCTCATACTGCACAGTCCGGTGGCAGTGCTTCCGATAACCAACCTAAAGATTCCGGGGATTTACATCCTTCTAATGATCAAAAACCGACATCACTTGGCTTGATGTATGGGTTGTCTGCGGGTCATGGGATCAAACACTTTGGTCAAGGTGCGTTATTGGTCATGATTCCGAGCATAAGGGCAACTTTAGGACTTTCAGATGTTGCTGTGGGTGGTATGTCTTCGGCTCAATCGATATCTTCGGGTATCGCAAATATTCCAGCTGGCATTCTTACGGATATGTTTCGTAAAAAAATTGCATGGATTCTTTTTGCTTCGATGATGATGGTTGGTATTGGATATTTTCTGATTGCTATATCACCTGTTTACTGGGCACTCCTAGTTGGAGTGGTGATCGTCGGATTCGGGACTTCCATGTGGCATGCGCCTGCGTTTGGCACGTTGGCGGCTAGATATCCTGAACGTCGCGGTTTTGCTATGGCAGCACACTTAACGGGCGCGCAGATAGGCAATACTGCTTCTCCATTAATCATCGGATTCTTATTGGCGGGGACGATCGGGTCCTGGGTTATTTTTGGTGGAATAGAGTGGAGATGGATTGCTGCATTTATTTCGGTTCCGATGGTTGTGACAGCTTTAGCGGTTATTTCGAGATTCAAAACGGCAGGTATTGAGGCTAAAGGAGATGTCACGCTTTCGGATTACTTTAGATCCGCAGGGCGCCTTGTCAGTAATCGTGGTGTTTTGGGTATGGCTTTATTGGGTGCAATGCGTGGAGCAGTACACACGTCATTTCAAGTATTTCTCGTCATATACATGCGTGAAGAACTTAGCTATTCGGATACTTTTGTTGGCTTGCATGTTGCACTGATAACCATGGCGGGAATTATTTCGACACCAATCATGGGTAACGTATCTGATCGGGTGGGACGCCGGCCTGTAATAGCGTTCGCAATGACTGCGATGACGATCTTGATATTTCTTTTCTTAACATTTGACTCAGGCTGGGGCATGACTGCATTAATCGCAGTGCTGGGTCTCTTTTTCTTTTCAGTAATGCCGATCATCAACGCTGCTGCGATGGATATGATTGATAAAGGATCCGAAGGGTCTGGAACGGCCTTGATGTTCACAGGCGGAGCAGTTATTGGATCATTAACGCCGATTGCAGCTGGTTTTATCAATCAGTCAAATGGATTTGAGGGTGTGGTGATATTTGCGGGAATTATAGCTGCTGCAGGAGCGATACTTTCACTAGTTTTACCAATGAAATCTCAAGTCAATACTTAAGCGTGTTGTTTGCGCAAGTGACCGTAATTTAATACCTACTTGTCGATGTGATGATTAAAAAGTTTTTACTTTTCTAAACGAAAGAAATTTAAGCTCATTAGGATGTATTTATGAAAGCCATCGATATACATGCTCACATTCCTCGAATGCCAGGTCTTTCCGAATACGGTATTGAACCAGGTCTACGTCAAATGTTCCGTATGACTGATGAGTCCACAAGCATTGAGAAGATGGTTGAGACTTATCGTGCTATCGATACTATGGCTGTGATCTTTTCTGTTGATGCCGAAACTGAAACTGGAGATTTACCCGACCCGAACGATTATGTGGCCCAGATAGTAGAGTCTTATCCGGATGTGTTCGTTGGATTTTGTAGCGTGGATCCTCGGAAGGGTAAAGCAGCGGTTGAAGAATTGGAACGTTCGGTATTATCTCTTGGATTACGGGGCTTGAAACTTCATCCGATCCATCAGGCTTTTTTTCCTGATGACCCTGTATTTATTCCATTATTTACTAAAGCTGAAGAGCTTGGAATACCGGTACTTATGCATTCAGGATACGCTGCGGCCGGGGCTAACTCGCCAGGTGGAGATGGTTTTGAACTTGCATACTCACGACCTATACCCCATGTGGATTCACTGGCGGCACGACATCCTGACTTAACGATCATCATGGCTCACCCTGCATGGCCGTGGATCCAGGAGCAGGTTGCGGTTGCATTACACAAAGCCAATGTTTTCATAGATCTTTCAGGTTGGGCTCCGCGTTATATTCCGAGAGACTTGATCGCCGAAGCCAGCGGTCGATTAAGGAAAAAGGTTTTATTTGGATCTGACTATCCGTATATTTCTCCGGTTACTTGGTTGGAGCAGTTTCAGGAGCTAGACATTCGTGATGAGGCTCGTCCACTTATACTTCATGACAATGCTGCCAGAATCTTGAATTTGTCCTAGATTGTCACCTTTCTTATATCGATTATTATTGTGGTTGTAAGTTGAAAATATGGGTTTGTCCTGTCTTAACGTAATGCGCCCCTCCGGAGGCGTGTTTGGAGGGGCGCATGGGCTCTTAGCGGAGACTGTATAAGTAATTTTTGAGCCATAAAATTACTTACGGCGTGAGGTTTGTGTGTCCGCACAAACCTCAGCATTTCATTGTTTTGCCTCTACGCGATATTTGGTTTTGTCGTTGATCTCCTGTGTGATGTAATGCGGTTGGCTTTAGTTTTTACTCGGTGTGCTACACACGTACTTCAGTTATTGTTGACAATTGTTGTGGCACAGCCGTTGTTGCTGCCATGCCGCCATTTAAAGTCATGAGTGCGGACTTCAACCGGCTATCGAGAATTCTCAGGCTGCTGATCAGTTTTAAACGTCGGTATTCAGGTATAACTTGTAATTGCAACGCATCTAATTCACCAGCGATTTTTAATACGGCATTTTCAATTAGCGCTGTGTCGGCTTCGACAGGTCTTGCTCTCTGAAATACTGGTGCTGGTTCTGGCTCGGTTTCGGCCGCTCGCTTACCATTCACGACTTCTTCAATAATGTCTTCGATTGAAAGAGTACTTGAAGTTTTAGCTCGCCCTACGATCCTCTCGACATGAACACTAGAAAGTCGACCTTCGATAAATGGTTGTGCTATTTCTCGTTGTCTGGCATGGTCTTCGATATCTGCGATAGACCGTGCTTCTTTGAAGGTCAATTCTCCAGTATTCACCTTTTCGCCTAGACCCGGATCTAATGTTCGTATGAGACTTTCGTAATGGTGAATGGTGCCAGGCGTGATTCCTGTCCGTCGAGCAAGTTCTTGCTGTGTGACACTGTGAGAATCTCTGTATTCCATGAATGCTTTGCCCAACTCCATCGCTGGTACAAGTGATGAGTGGTACTGTTCGGCCAGTGAAAATTCCCAACGCTCTTGTGCTGTAACTTCTTCTTTAACGGTGCATTCAACTGTTATTTCACCAGCTTCTTTTGCGGCACTGAGTTTTCGCTGGCCTGATAACAGCAAGTATCCGTTGTCTTTGAATAAAACCACTGGATCACGCTTTGAGCGCACAGACCGAGTGCTTTCCCGTCTCCCATTTTTTTGGAATTTTGATACTGGAAGGTCTGGGTCAGGGAAGATCTGATCTATAGGAATCTTCAATTTGCTGTCCTATTCTTGATGGTACTGAGTGGTGAATTGTTGATTTTGAAAGCCTCTCAGAATTTATTTATCGCACTAACGGATACTGTTCATATTTCATTCCAAAACGCTGAAGAGTATTGTCCGCGTTCCAAAAAGAAGTTTCATAAACTGTCCCCGCCGGGGAAACGGCATTCCAAAATATATTTGACTTTGGAATTGCTGGGAGATACCTTAGTTGTGCGATAAGCTTGGAATGTGTAAATACGAGTTCAAATGACCCCTCAAGAACAAACTCCTGCTATTCCCCCGTACGTTCCCTATCGTACGTTCCAAACTTTTTTGGAATTTCTACTTGAAGAGGGTATTCCTGGAAGAATCGATAAAACGGTTTGGGGCCCGAGGTTTTCAGGTAGCTCCGGCACTCAATTGATGACCGCTTTGAAAGTTCTCGAGTTGGTTGATTCTGAAGCCCATCCAGACGATAAGCTTGATCGCCTTGTACATGCCGAAGGTGAAGAGAGGCGAGCATTACTACGCGATATTCTTGAGGGGTTTTATAAACCAGTTTTCGAACTGGATTTGTCTCGTGCCAGTAAAGGCCAATTTCGCGATGCATTTAGAAGGTTTGGAACTAAAGAAGGCGTATTGACGAAATGCGAAGCCTTTTTTATACGTGCTGCACAGGCGGCTGGCATAAAGCTTTCACAGCGAATTCTCGCTGGTCGTCATGGCGCTGGCAGATTACGTAATTCAGGGACTTCTGTTCGTTCACGTGCAGTGGCAGCACAGCCTGTTAATACAGTAAAAACTGAACGTGTAGTGGATGTTGATCCTGCCTCACAAGAGCTATCGACTCAATTGGAGCTAGCCGATCGTATCCTAGCGAAATACCCTGATTTTGATCCCGCTTGGGATCCATCTGTGCAGACCAAGTGGCTTGAAGGTATGACCCGTCTTTACGAGGGGTTGTCTGTTAGTGGAACGGATCGGTCGAGCGATCGTGAAGTAGTTGAAGGAGATATTCCCTTAACATAGTTGAGTTGTTTTTGTGGTTGAGGGATTGCAGGATGTTGTTGTATGCATTTTTGTAGTTATGTGATTTTTTTGACAGTTGTATGACGGCAAAAGATCGTTGGTTTTAGAGAAAAAAAGGCCGCTCCAATTTGGAGCGGCCTTTTCAAATACTTTTGAAAGGAGAGGCTAGAAGCCCATGTCTCCTCCTGGAGGTCCGCCTGGCATTGGTGGCATCGGCGGTTCGTCTTGTTCACTGATAAGCGCCTCAGTTGTGAGGATCATTCCAGCGACAGAGACTGCATTTTCGACGGCTGCACGAGTTACCTTGGCAGGATCAACAATGCCCATCTCCACCATGTCACCGTACTCACCCTTATGGGCGTCGAAACCGTAGTTGCTAGCATCGTTTTCAGCGACGTTGTTCAAGATGACAGCGCCTTCGTAGCCGGAATTAGCGGCTATAACCCTGATTGGGGCCAAGAGCGAGCGTTTAAGTACTTCGATTCCAGTCTGTTCATCGTCGTTATCTGACGTTACTCCACTGAGTGCTCCAGATGCTTTGATTAAGACTGTTCCGCCACCTGGAACGATTCCTTCTTCTACTGCTGCCCGAGTGGCTGAAAGAGCATCTTCCATCCGTTGCTTTTTCTCTTTCATCTCGATTTCGGTTGCTGCACCGACTTTGAGAATTGCGACTCCGCCAGAAAGCTTAGCCAAGCGTTCTTGGAGTTTCTCACGGTCATAGTCAGATGATGTGTCTGCTATCTGTGTTTCGATCTCGGCTTTTCGGCCATTGAGAGCATCAACGGAGCCATCACCATCTACGAAAGTGGTTTCGTCTTTGCTTACTACGATCTGCTTACACTTACCGAGGTCATCCAGAGTCACAGTTTCTAATTTGCGACCTATCTCTTCTGAAATAACAGTGCCGCCAGTGAGAATAGCGATATCTTCGAGCATAGCTTTGCGTCGGTCGCCGAAGCCAGGAGCCTTGACGGCTGCAACGTTAAGTGTCCCACGAAGCTTGTTTACTACCAGAGTCGCAAGAGCCTCACCTTCTACGTCTTCAGCGATCACCAAAACGTTCTTATTGGTTTGAAGAACCTTTTCAAGAACTGGTAGGAGATCTGAAATCGCAGAAATCTTCTGTGAAGTGATTAAGACGTAAGGATCGGCGAGGACAGATTCCTGTCGTTCGGAGTTAGTTACGAAGTAAGGGGAAAGAAATCCACGATCTATTTGCATTCCTTCAACGAATTCAGTCTCGTATGAGAGAGACTTTGATTCATCAACGGTGATAACTCCGTCTTTACCAACCTTGTCCATAACGTCGGATATGAGGCTGCCCATCTCGTCATCATGTGATGAGAGGATTGCAACGCTTTCAATTTGATCTTTCGAATCAACCGGGGTTGATTGGCCGGCTATCGATTCACGAACAGCTGCCATCCCCATGTCCATACCGCGCTTCAATGCCATTGGGTCGGTACCTGCTGCAACGTTCTTGAAACCTTCGGCGATGATTGCCTGGGCGAGAACAGTTGAAGTAGTTGTGCCATCACCAGCGTCGTCGTTTGTCTTCTTTGAGACTTCTTTGAGTAGCTGTGCACCCATGTTTTCAAAGGGGTCTTCGAGGTCGATCTCCTTTGCGATGGTTACACCATCAGAGTTGACCTGTGGAGGGCCAAATTTTTTGTCGACGATAATGTTTCGACCACGTGGGCCGAGCGTCGGCTTAAGAGTGTCGGCGAGAACGTCGATGCCTGCTTTTAGGCGGGATCGAGCATCATCGCTGAACTTGAGTTCTTTTGCTGCCATTAGGTATTTATCTCCAATATTAGACGGCTAATTTCAAATCAACTAGCCAACAATTGCAAGAATGTCGCTCTCTCGAACGATCAGATAATCTGTTCCGTCTTCTGCATATTCAGTACCTGCGTACTTCGAGTAGATAACGGTTTGACCTATTTTGACCGGCATGTCGATGACTGTGCCTTCGTCAGTTGTTCGGCCTGGGCCAGCTGCTACAACAGAGCCCTGTTGGGGTTTCTCTTTCGCGGTATCGGGAATGATGATCCCGCCAGACGAGGTCGAGGCCTCTTCATCGGCGGGCTCAATGATTACCCTGTCACCGAGTGGTGTGAGGTTCAGTGCCACTGAATATTTTCTCCTTAGTAGTGACTTGAGCGTTCGGCTATTTGACTGTTTAATGAATGGTGCGGACACACCAAATCAATATCAAATTAGACCGAATTGTTAATTAGCACCTTCCCTTTTCAACTGCTAGCAGTCGAAAGGTTAGAGTGCTAGTTAGGGAAATTTTATTAACCGTTTCACCTTGCGTCAACTGTTAGGGAACGGACATATGGTGAATACAGGCTGAATCAGAAATCTAAGGTTGTGATGATTTGAACAGCGTTTGACCATCGATTTCTATGTTAACTGAGCGCTGGAATTTTCTGATAGCTCCCAGGTTTACATCGACTCCAAGGCCCGGAGCATCAGACGCTCGAACAAAGCCATTTGAATCTCTAAAAATCCCTGATGGCGCAGTGAGATCGAGAATCAGCGGCGAATTTCCAGCAGGGTATTCGATAACATCGAAACTTTTATAGCCCGCAAAAACATGAATTGATGCAGCGATAGACAAATGACTTTTAAAAGTGTGATTCACGTACTGAATGCCGAGTGATTTTGCGCGATCTGCGACTCGTTTGGCTTCAGTAATACCT
>Ga0209228_1000665_pt1 | contig 17765 bp, 17 predicted proteins | sample METZYME_3_150m_FD_187547 | JGI IMG/M metagenome (GOLD analysis project Ga0209228, IMG submission 187547) | Marine microbial communities from oxygen minimum zone in mesopelagic equatorial Pacific - METZYME_3_150m (SPAdes) (version 2) | ecosystem: Environmental > Aquatic > Marine > Oceanic...
AGAAAGATGGCGGCGCGCGTAATCAATAAGCCCGGGGCAGTCCCGGGATTTCCCAAGGGCGGTAAATCGAGTCCTTTCAGGCTCGGATGATCCACCGGACCGATGCCATTAGGTACCTGCCAAGCCATGTCACCCGTATCGAGTTGATAGGCGGTAATGCTAGACCAGGGCGGTTTGACGAGCGGGAGTCCGTCGCCGCTCGGCATGCGAAAGGAGGCCTGGTACCTGGTCCCGAAGCGCGCTTGATCGACCTCTCGAGCCGTAATCAGGGTTGGCATACGACGTGACGCGACGTAGAACATGTGAGTCTCTGGATCAAACGCCGCGCCGCCCCAGTTGGCTCCGCCACCGATTCCAGGCAACGCCACGGTGCCTTCGATCGATGGTGGCGTAAATAGGGGCCCAATGTTCCAGTTCTTCACGGTCTCAAGTGCCGCCTGGCGAAGTTCTGGGGTGAGATCAATCAGATCACTTTGGGTGAGGCCCTGTTGTTCAAAAGGAGGAGGCCATGTGGGGAATGGCTGGGTTAGGGATGGCCGTTCCCCCTCGAGTGAACTGGCGGGAACCGGCTTCTCTTCGATGGGCCAAATGGGCTTCCCCGTGATGCGATCAAAGACGTAGAGGAACCCGGTCTTGCCGACCTGGGCGACGGCCTTAACGGGTTGCCCTTTAACGACGAGGTCAGTGATCACGGGCGCCGCGGGTAGGTCGTAGTCCCATATATCGTGGTGGACAGTTTGATAATGCCAGAGCCGTTCGCCAGTACTAGCGTCGAGGGCGACCACGGAGGTGCCGAATAAATTGTTTCCTGGACGATCGCCGCCGTAGAAGTGGTGAGTGGGCGCAGTCACCGGAAGGTAGACGTGACCGAGCTCGGCATCGCAGCTCGTCATCGACCAGACGTTGGTATTGCCCATCCAGCGCCACGATTCGTCACCCCAGGTGTCGTTACCGAATTCGCCCTGCTGCGGCACGGTCTTAAAGACCCATAGCTGTTCACCGGTGCGAGCATCAAATCCGCGTACGTCACCAAGTGGTAGATTGTCATTCCAGGGTGCAGTTTGGTTCCGGCGTCGATAATGCGAGCCGTCGTTGGCTTGATTGCCGATCACGACGGTATTCCCGCAAACCGTCGGTGGGTAACTCCAGGTGGTCGTAGACCGACGGAGCTCCCGACGCAAGCCTCGAGTCAGATCAACTTTTCCATTCACCCCAAAGCTTGCCAACGGTTGTCCCGTTGTTGGCGAGAGCGCGTACAACCAGCCGTCGGTGGTCAGCAACAACACCCGTGCGCCCGAAGCGTCCTGATGGTAGGCGAGACCGCGTGTGGTGAAACCAAACATGGGCGGCCGTCGACCCTCCCCCGTCCCTGGATCGAAACTCCAAAGCGTTTCGCCAGAGACAGGATCCAATGCCACCGCAACCGAGTAACGGCTACGCACAAAGAGACGTCCACCGGCCATGATTGGTGTTGCCTTGAAGCCGTCAGGCATTTTTGAACGCGTGACGCGATCCGTCCAATCTGGCGAGTCATCCCATTCCCAGATCCAGGCAATGCCGAGCTCGTCCAAGTTATCCGGCATGATTTGATCGAAGGGAGCGTACTTGTTGGCTCCAACACCACCTCCGTACGCGGGCCAGTCGCCGTATGAGGTGGAATAATCAAAAGGGCGCTTGGCTGTGAGACGCGATCGATCTGCAGGTGGCTCGGTGACCAAGAGCGTTGAGGTGTCGGCCGTCGTCGTTGGTGGATCGACCAACACGTCTCGTGCTGAAAGCCACTCAACGCTCAATTCGTTAGCGCCACGCCGCATTTGTTCTGCGATTAACCAGGTACCGCGCTCGTTATGACCTCCTCCACCTGAAGCCAGCGCGTGGCAGAAGGAGCAGTCTTTGGCACCAAACCTAATGGCCTCAGGGAAGTATTCGGGTTTGCCAAGACTTGTGACGCTACCCGCAAAAACTGCAACGAAGAGCGCCGCCCTGAGAACTCGACTGTTTGAGCATGAGGGAGGAATCAGGATCGCGGATCTCCGTAGATATCGACCTTGTCGTAGCGCAACCAGGAGGTGTCGTAATGGGTATGCCGATCGAACCCTTGCGGCGTACTCCAGGCGTCTTTGAGCGAATCGTCAAAGTCGGCCGGAAGCTCGCCAGAAGTTCGTTTCGAGAGTTCGTCGTGGAGGGGTAAAAAGATCCGTCCGAGTTCGGGCGGCATCGGCCCTTTGTCTGAGGGAGACGATTGACTGACAGGAGCTCTATTCGCTTCTTTATCGAATCGAAACGCGGTTTTTCCGTACTCGGCTTGTTCCTCTTTTTCTTCGTCGGTCATGGCGGCATTGACCGTGCGGCCGACGGGAACAATGGGTGTGTACATCCCCTTGGTCAAGGCGTCCGCTGGCTCCAAGGCTTCCGGTAGGGGGCCGGCTCCGACCGTAATTTGGCCGTGGTCACAGTGCACCCAGAAGCCGCCGTGCGAACCGTCCGGAAACGCGTAATGGGGCGTGTCGGTGAATTCCTCGGAAAAGGTATAGACGACGTTCTGAATCCCCGCCGCATACTTTTCGGAGGCGGCTCGGGTGCTGAGAATGTGGCGTGCAGAACTCACCCATTCGGGCGTCATAAAGGTAAAACGTGGCATGGTACGACTCGCCATGCGGTCGTGTAGCGTCCTCAATACGGCGCCTAGCACTGCATGCTGAGGCAGCGTGCCATCGATTTGCCAGCGCGTTAGTCCGCCTAGTCGCGCTTGTGCAGCTGCCACGAGTCCTGGATCTTTCCCATGGTATTGGATGCGGGCGAGGTTGCTGAGAACGGAGTGGTCGCCTTGGATTTTGAAATTGCATTCGGCGACCTCGAGTTCGCCCGTGCCCACGTCGACGGTGGCACCGCTGAAACGGGCGTGCCATGCGAGTTTACTTCCAGCGTGCAAATAGGCGGGCGGGTTATGGGCGACTTCGCAGAGCGTGAATTCGCCGACATCCGCGAGCCCCGCTTCGTTGGAAGCGACCGTTTCGGTCAACACCGCACTTGCGGCTTCGACCCACTCGGCCGAGGCGAACGTCAAGTCGCCGATGCCGTCTGCCATGGCAGCTAGGACGGCGGACACCTTTGGTGGTTGGTCTGCCATATCCGCTCTCCTCGCTATTATTGTTGTCTTGTGCGCCGCCCAGAAACACGTGCAATTGACGTTGAAACTCGGCGTCGAATCTCAATCCTACCAAACCCACAAGGCGACGGGCGTTTCCGCTAAGTTGGCAACCAACGTCGAAACGCATGCTGAAAAACCTGCTTGGCATTTATGGTTACAAGTGCTCCGTGGGAAACTGAAATTTGCTCAAAGTCTCGAGCAATAGCCCATTGACAGAACTCCCGTAGCGCACGGTCGTTTTTCATGACCATGGCACGCTGCAATCGCGTGGGGCCAAATTTCTGCCAGGCGTCGTTGAATCGGAGCAGCCATCGAGCCGTGCGGCCCGCGCTGTGAATGTTGAACGCCAAGTCCGAGAGAATCAGTGTCCGCGACGCGTGATGATAGGCACAAATTTCCCCGTAGTCGTCGCGCGTTCGAACGAGTTTGGTATCGAGCCAGGGCTCGAACTGATCCACGCGCTCGGGCGATGGCCCAAGGTGAACTGCATCGGGGTACGCTGTCCGGTAACTGTTGACGAAATAGCCATGGATGGGATTGGGGGTGACGACCCAGCGAACGGTCCCGAGCCCACGCAACGCCGCGCCAGTTGCCGGGTCAAAAAAGGTGGGCGAATAGAGGAGGAGTTCCCCGCGGTCATTCGCGATGACGACCATCCGCAACGGGAGGCTCAGCCCCCAATTCAATTGAAGTTCTCGCTCCGCACACCAGATTGATGGTCCCAAGGGCTTTAATGCCGGTCCAGCGTACGGCTGCGGCGTCGGCGACAATGACGAGATGCTCTGTCGGAAGAGCTTATAAATCATGTCGGTAGGTTAGTGCTCTACTAATCGAAGGATAAGGGTTGTGTATGCCGGTCTCACGGCGGCGCCGAGGCCTTCAACAAGCGTTTAAGGTCATTCAAAGCGGCTTGTGCTTCGTGGTTTGGTCCGTAGATGAGCGCGACACGCAGCCGGTGGTCAAGAGTCAGGAGCGTCGGCAGGATGACGTTTGAGTGTGTCGATGCGTTCAACGCATTGAGAAATCGGATCGGGTCAGAAAGGATCCAATGCGGAGTCTCTGCGATCAAGGTTAGATCGTCCGACCCTAATGTCGCGACGTTAACTCGATCACGATCGCGTCCGATGGCAACTCGAATTTGGGAAGCATCCTCAACCAGACGGCCACACGCGGAAGAACATGTACCGTCGTGCAACACCACCAGGAACCAGTCTCCGGGAACCGTATTTATTTGGAGCGGGCGTCCATTTGAGTCGGTGGGCTTAAACGAGCCCAACTCGACGACTGGGGAAACCAATTCGCCCTCGTTGACGGTGCTCTCGGGCTGCCATTTAAAGGGGCCCAAGACGAATAATGCCGCCACACACAGAGGGATCACAAACACGGCGACGATCCCGATGAAAGCCCATCGGCCTCGACGTTGCCCGGACGAGCGGTTACTCATGATTTGTCCTGTTTCATGGAGCGGACGAATAGCCCGACACTAATCAGCGCGACCGCTAGGGCCAAGGCAAACCACTGGAATGCGTAGCCGAAATGCCTGGTCGCATCGAGGCCCGGGGGTTGCCAGTTTCGAATAAAGCCGCCGGGCATCTCGTTGTCGAGCAATAGAGAGATGGGTAGCAAATCAATGTCCAAGGCCGAACTTAGCGCGTCAAAGTCGATGTTTTGCACTCGCAAGATTCCTTGGCCCATCGACTCGATTCTATCTGCACCCGCGAGGCGGATCCCTTCGCTGGGCGGAGTGCTGAGACGGCCGGTAACGTTTGGACTCAACGGATTGGTGACAATCTTTGGAAGTTGGTACCGGTTAGCGTCAGCCTCAACCCATCCGCGGTTGACCAGAATGTGACGGTCCGTTTGACCGATTCGATAAGCCGTGTAGACAAGGTAGCCGGTACGACCTCCGAGCGACTGATTGTCGAGGATGGCGACCGTATCGCGCCTATAGCCACCATTGGCGAAGGCTAATTGACCGACTCTGCTCATGATTTTCGATCTTTCGATCCCTTCGAGGTCAACTGCGGGAGACTGGGCGTGGCCTTCGAATCGAGCCAGGGCCTCGCGCTTCCCGGCCGCGCGCTCAAGCTGCCAGTTGCCAAGGTTGACAAATATGGCGGTGACTACGAGTCCTAGGATCAGTAACCCGAACCTCTTGGAGCGGTCGCTCATGTAACCCCTAACGGTCGGGATTGGGGCCTAGACTTAGCTCCCAGTTTGAGTAAACAGAGTACCGCTTCGTTAGACCATAGACAGCGGCAACGAAGGCAATGAGCAGAAGTAACGATGCACCAAGCTGACCAAGATGGTCCATGATCCGGGCATCCTCGGAAAAAATGGGGATGACCATGAGGTATTTATTTACCCATGCGCCAATACAAATACTAAGAGCGACCAAACACATCCACCCAGTCGAGCGATTAAAGTAGGCAAAGATTAAGGCAGTCAGCGGGATGAAGAAGCAACCCGAAATCATCGTCCAGTAATAACCCGCGTAGTGTCCATACATTTGGCGCCAGAGCGGTTCAAATTCATGGGGTAGATTGCCAAACCAGACCACGAAGAACTGAGCCCAGTAAAAATAGAGCCATAACAGAGTAAAGCCGGTCACGAGCGTGCTCAGTTGACGAACATTACGCTCGCTGAAGGGCGAATTAGCGGAGCGGCCGAGCAGTGCTGGAAACGCGATCAACGCAGCGGTCCCGGCAAAAACACTACCGAACCAGAAGTGGATGGGAAAGACGGTGCTTACCCACTGGTGACCATGACTCGCAGGGACAATCATCATGGCGAAGTCCCAAGCGATAAAGGTATTACAAAGCACGAACGTTGTGATGATCCAAGGTGACATCAAGTAGAGTTGTCGTTCCACTTTTCGATGCGCCACCTCGGTCGATTCGGTCGTTCCTGTTCGATCCTGCTTAATACCTTTCCACACATACGCCCAACTCAATCCGTAAAATCCTATCAGCGCGTAGAGATTTCGATACAGTAATCCCTCACTCGTAAGCCAAGAGGCGGTGATGCCGCTAAGGTGGGCGTCGGCTGAAGAATGCAACCAATAGAAGAGCTCTTTTTCGTAAGTAAAAATCAGAAGGAAGCCGACGATGGCGAACGGAGCGAACGCCATGGTGCTTAACTCAGCTAACCGAAAGAATGGTTTCGCCCATTGGGCATAAACCAATCGACAGATCGCGCAAAATACAACCCCGACTTGACTGACCCCCATCAGGAAAAGAAACGAGACGATCAGTATGGCGTTGTCTGGTCCGGCAACGGATGCGGTTGAGCCGTAGATGGGGCTTGTGAAGCCCAGCAAAGCTAGGAGGCTGACGATCGTCTTCATCGTCTTGTGCTTGTGAGCGTTAGACTGCATTCGACCGTTCATTGTTCACCAAACTGAGTTTTCACGTAGTTGATGACGTGCCAACGTTCCTCGGGGCTTAGCGCGTCGCGATAGAGCGGCATAAGCCCACGTCCGCGCGTCAGCGTGAAGAACAATTGGCCGTCGGCCTGATCTTGCGTGTAGGCATCATTGAGATCCACGGGCGCTTTGGTCGCGAATTTCTGACCAACAGTACCGTCTCCGACCCCGGTCTTACCGTGACAGACACGGCAATTGATTTCGTACAAGTTGCTCCCGATTTGGATCGAACCGTCGCTTATCGGGACGGGATTTGTGAGCGCGACCGCATCCTCTTTAGCTGCAAACATACCGTCCTCAGTCGTTGGTGCCGGTACGGTCTCGCCGCCGGTAACGGGAACCGATCCAGGGCCGGGATCACCGGGCGATGCGGACTCTTGGGCTTTGACGGATGGTTGATCGACCATGTCCTTGTCCCATGGGAACGTCCAGCCGCTTGGCGCGTAACCGATCAGCAAGGCGATAAGGCACCCTCGACGAAGTAGTCGAACCAGCCGGGATCTACGTTGCTGATTCATCAGCTTACTTCCTCCGTACCGTCGCGGATTGCCTCGGCTCCGGCTTCACGGAGAATCGTTTCTGCTCGTTGAACGTCGTCGACCTCGCAGCCAATTGAGACGGCAAATTTATCGACGGCGGCCTCGGGCACGTACGGGCGGTTTTCGTCTTGCTTCCAAAACGAAGTCCAGAGTCCATTAGGTAGCCGCGCGCTAACAAAAAAGCCAATCACTGTGAAGACAATGCCGAAGAGGATCGTTAATTCGTAGGTAATGATGAGGTAGGGCGGAAACGTGATGATGGGGCGGCCGCCTACAGGGTGGGCATAGAGCACGGCCGTGATGGCCGCCAATAGAAAACCAGAAACTCCGCCAACGATCGCCCCGAAAAGCGAGAAGCGCTTGATCACCGATTTTTTCTCACCGAGGACCTCTTCAACGCCCTCAATGGGCACCGGCGACATGAGTTCTGGGGTGCCGAGATCGGCGCCTTGGATCGATCCGGCCGCTGACAGCGCGGATTCCGGATCCCCAAACAATCCGACGACGAAATGTGTCATGCGAGACTTCCTCCCGAGGCGGCAGCGGGAATCTTCTTGGGTGTGTCCATGGTCTCTTTGACTTCATACATCGATACGCTCGGGAAGATCTTCACGAACAACAAAAATAAAGTGGTAAACAACGCCAACGTGCCAACCAAGATGGATATTTCAACCGCGCTAGGGACATACAGACCCCAGGCATCGGGTAAGTACTGGCGTGACAAAGAGGTCGCGACGATGAGGAAGCGTTCCGTGTACATGCCGATGTTGATGGCAATAGAGAGGAAAAGCATGGGCACGAACGAGGTGCGAAACCGCTTAAATGCACAAAGCAACGGTAAAACGGCGCAAAACGTGATCATCTCCCAATAAAGCGGCGCATAAAACCCAAAGAGACGATAACGCAGTGCTTCGATCTCTCCCGACGCACCGCTATAGAAGCCGGTGAATACCTCGACCAGGTTGATATACGACCAGAGTAACGACAAGACCAGCAACAATTTGCCTAGATTGTCGAAATGAAGTTCGGTGATGTACTCCCCGAAATCCATGAATTTCCTCAACACGAACATCACCGTCACGATGCCGGCTGTTCCGGAGTAGATGGCTCCCACAACAAAATACGGGGCGAAGATCGTTTGGTGTAACGCCGGCACGATCGACATCGCGAAGTCCCAGGAGACAATACTGTGGACCGAGACGGCGAGTGGAATGATCAGAACCGCAAGAAACGTATAAGCCCAGTGGAGACGATGCCATTCCGTGTCGGTACCACGCCAACCGAGCGAGAGCAAAGAATACATGGTGTTCCGCCAACCTCGTGTTCGGTCTCGAACCGCGGCAAAATCGGGGATAGATCCCATGTAGATGAAGACCGTGCTGCCTGTGATGTAGGTGGTAATCGCCATGACATCGAACAACAACGGCGAGCGAAAATTTGGCCACATTTCCATCTGGTTGGGGTAAGGGATGGTCCAGTGAATGAACCAGGGTCTGCCAACATGGACCATCACCATCATGGCGGCGACCACGAGTGAGAACAGCGTCATCGCCTCTGCGCTTCGATACATCGCTTTGCGCCAAGAACTGTTGGTGATATGAAGGACGCAGGACAACAGTGTTCCGGAATGGCTAAGGCCGATCCAAAAAATGAAACTTGCGAGGTAGGTTCCCCAAACGCCGGGATGATTCATGCCCGCGGCACCGATGCCGTAGTAGAGCTGGTAAAACCAAGGGAAAAAGAAGCAAATGAGCGTTAGTGCCAGTGCCGTGGCAAGAGCCACATAGTAGTTTGAACCCGTCTCGACGATCGACGCGACGACGTCGTTATGAATGTCGGTGTACTTCAAAGGATTTGCGTCACCTTGCATGGCTCAAGCCTCCGTCCCGACTTTCTTGAGATACACCACAGATGATTTAGTGTTGAGCTCGTCGAGTACCCGATACGCTCGAGGGCCATCCAACGTCTGCGAAACCTTGCTTTCGGGATCATTTCGGTCGCCGAACGCCATGGCTTGACTTGGGCAGGTTTGAACGCAAGCAGGCTGGACTTCGCCATCACGCACGCGGCGACGCCCATCGTCTTTAGCAGCGTCTTTGGCTTGCCGAACGCGCTGAATACAAAAGGTGCATTTCTCCATGACGCCTTTTTCGCGAACCGAGACGTCGGGGTTTAATTGTTGATCTAGAGGGCTATCCCAGGTGTGGTCGTTGTAGTTGAAATAACGCACTTCGTAGGGGCAATAAACTGCACACGAGCGGGTGCCAATGCACCGGTTGTAGATCTGAGTATTGAGACCGTCTTGATTGTGGTAAGTCGCGCTGACAGGGCACACTGTTTCACACGGCGCGTTATCGCAGTGCTGGCACAGCATGGGAATTATGTTCAGTTTGACGTCCGGGTATTCACCCTCCCAGTAGTGCTCCATCCGTAGCCACTTAACCTCACGACCTTTCGCAAAGGCTTTTTCGCCCACGATGGGAAGATTGTTTTCCGCTTGGCATGCGGTCACGCATGCGCCACACCCGCTGCATTGATCGAGATCAATCGTCATCGTCCAGTGGTAGTCGAAGTTCTCGTAGTAACCGGGCTTCCGATTTTTTCGCCAGCCCTCGGCAATTCTGTCCAGGAAACTCATGTTGGTATTACCGTGATCGGGATGTTATTCATTTGTGCGGTGTGATCGTCTCCGCTCGTGGTTTGCACTATGTCGCGTCCAAGGTCGCGTGATTTACCGCTGGTCTTCACGATGTCAACGTGGTCACCAGTCGCCAGAATTCTTACCCTCGTCGCATTGGAGGCGAGACCACCCGAACCCTCATCGATCAGTGGACTGAGGATCTCAAGTGGGTTGGCGCCGCGGCCATTGGCGTAGCGTCCGTAGTTGGTGTGGCCCTGACCGATCGGCATGGCAACAACGTCGGGTCGGATAGCAGGGAAGAGAAGGACCGGGGCTTGAATCGATCCCTCGGGCGACTCGATGTTGACGAGATCGCCTTCCACCAGACTTAGTTCTTCTGCGGTCGTGGGATTGAGCTCAACCCAGGAGCCGTAGACAACGCTAGTCATGGGATCCGGGAGCTCCTGTACCCATGGGAGGTTCGCTCCGCGTCCGTCGTGCATGGTCGACAAATAGGGCTGCAATACGAATGGGTAATCCGCGCTGTCACCAGAAAATTCAGGTGCCTGTACACCGACGCCGGCGATGGCGCTTTTGTCGAGAGTGACGGTTGCGTCACGGTGGTTGCTTTTGCCCCACACGCCGGCCTTAAGAAGGGACGTCCAGAACGTGTCGAAAGATTCCGCTTGAGTAGACGAGTCACTTTGTTCGTATATCGCGCGCCAGTTGTCCTTAACGCATGCCTCCATCGATGACCAGGGCATGGTGTCGCCGGTTCGCTTCGCTAATTCAAGGACGATGTCGCCTGTCGCTTGGGTGTTGTAGAGAGGTGCCACGACCGGTTGGGATACCGCTCCGATCGAAAACCCGACTCCGATTTCGGGGAAGGCGTCGCCCCAACTCTCAAGATAAACATGACTTGGCAGGACAACGTCCGCGATCGCCGTCGTTTCATCCATGAAGCTCGACAGACTCACGATGAGCGGTACGTTCGACATGGCAGCCGCAAATTCGGGGTTGTCGGCCATCGTAAACACTGGGTTCGTGTCGTTGATAATGAGTACTTCGATCTCGTCGCCACGGGCTGCCGCGGCTAGACTCATCATGTCGCGGAAGTTCGCTTGGCGGTTGTGTGGGATGGCCCCTGCCGGCTCTGGGTTAAACAGCACCCCACCGGCTCGACCAATGTTGCCGGCAAGGTAGTTGAGCGCGTTGATCGCGACTAATGTATCCACCCCGTTGGTATTGTTTGCGGCCCCATCGCCACCAATTGCCAGGCTGGGGCCTTTATTGACGAAAGACTCTGCCAAGTGTTCCAGCGTGTCTGCCGACACGTCGGTTTGTGCAGCGACTTTTTCCAGCTCGTAGCCCGCGAGAACCTGTCTCCATTCATCGGCATCGCTACCGCGATAAAGACCGCTTGCAACGATGTGGTGAGCCAAGCCGAGCGCGAGTATTCCTTCCGTCCCTGTTTTTGCTGGAACCCACTCGTCGGCGGCGGCACCACTTAGCGACATCCTTGGCTCGATTTGTACCAGGTGGCCGCGCGCGTGGTCGCCCCCTCGGCTCTGCGCAAAGCCAAGACTATGATGGACTGGCGATAGCCAGCTGCTTAAAAAGTCCGCGCCGAACGACAGAAGGTAGCGGGTATTCTTGACGTCGTAGTAGGGTAGGTGTTGTTCGCCAAAAAATTGGTGGTTGGCTGCGTACAGAGCGTGTGGATGGTCGTAATCATAATGATGCAATCGTGGTGTACCGATACTCTCTGCAAAGCGCTCAAACAACGTCGCCAACGTTCCGCCGACACCATGCGTTAAGAGAGCAACTCGATCCCCTCGACCTGCGGCCTTGAGCACGTCGATGCGAGAAGCGACTCGACCCAAACCAGCATCCCAAGTCACTTGATTGAAGCCGTCGGAGCCGCGAGTCCCAGATTGTATTAGCGGTCCGGTAAGCCGGTCGGGATTGTAGAGAACTTGAAGGCCGGCTTGTCCGAGTGCACAGAGGCCTCCTTGGTTGACGGCGTGGGATGGGTTGCCTTCGATCTTTTTTGCACGTCCCTCGCGGGTGCGGACAGAAATTCCGCATCCTGATTTACACATCGTGCACACGGAGTTGTACCAGGTCGCAACGCCGCTGCTGTAATCCTCGGGCGCGAGCACGTGCGGTATCAAGTGTTCCCGCGGGTCTCTGATGGTCTCCCTCAGGACGACACCTGCGCCCACGCCGACACCGCCGGCGCCGACGAGTTTGATGAAATCTCTGCGATCGATATTTGGCATCGCTATATTCGCCTACTTATGACAGGTCCAGCAGTCGAGGCCGTTATCGAAACCGCCTTCGGCTGCCCGGACGGCCTTTCCATCCACGACATCGTGTTGTTTATGACAATTGAGGCATAAACCCATTTCCCAGTGATCGTTTTGTGTAGCGCCAGAATTGCTCGCCTCAAGATTCGTTATTTGTCCTGTGGTACTGGCAAAGAGCGTGGGGCCGTCGTTATTTCTACTATGCACCGCCACCCGGTCCATCGTTTCGACAGGTCCATGGCATGTTTGGCATGCGACACCCGCTTGCACGTGTCGTTTGTGCGTGAAGTGCACGAAGTCGGGAAGATCGTGAACCTTGATCCAGGGAATGGGCTCTTTATTTTCCCAGTACTCGGTGACTTGGCGAATCAGCGGGCTCTCGGTCGCCACTTCCGTATGACATCCCATGCATTTGTTGACGCTTGGGACGCCGGCTGATGGGGAGCGTCGTGCTTCGGTATGGCAATACTGACAGGGAATGTCGTTGTCGCCTGCATGAATCTTGTGGCTGAATGCAATTGGCTGTTCCGGTGCAGAAACTTGTGGATTATCGGTGATGAGAAAATTGAAGAAGTATCCAAAGCAAATACCGATGAACGCGAATAACGCCATTAAGGCCGCCGTTCTTAGGGATTTCAGAGCTGGTTGGATAGAGACATTCATTTCGTTTGTTCCCGCGTGGTGACGCCCGCGGTCTCACCGAAACCGTCGCCAAAAGCATGGATTTCGCGTGCGACTGAATCGTCCTTAGTCGCCCTAAAGTAGGTGTCCGCCATCTTGTGAAATACTTGAAAAAAATACAGGTTCATCTCTTCGATAGTCATCTCTTCAGTCCACAAGTCGATCGCTGCTACCGCCTTTTTATCGCTGTCCCAAAAAGAAAGCATCATCGATTCGCACGCCGTTGGCCCTTCGTTGTCACCCTCGGTTGCCTGCCATTGAATTCCTTTCGGCAGATGATCGTCATTGAGGTCGACGGTAACTTTGATTTCGGCGGTTCGTGACGGCATGCTGTGAATCTGTTCCAATCTGAGGCCGTCGCGCGACCTCTGAACTAGATGTTAGACCTCCTCATCATTCTTACCCTGGTTGGCGTTGCTGCTGCGCTTGGTAGCGCACTGTTTTTTTTCGTCCGAGACGGCGGCAAAAGGGACCGAATGGTTATATCCCTCGGCATTCGCGCCGCCCTGGGTGTCTTAATACTTGTGCTGTTGGCGATCGGATTCATGTACAACCTTCGTTAAAACCAGTAGACAAAGGTAAATAGGAAAAGCCAAACCACGTCGACGAAGTGCCAATACCAGCTGGTGGCTTCAAACGCGAAGTGGTGGTCTTTGGTGAAGTGGCCGCTAAAAATCCTTAACAACATCACCGCAAGCATAATCGTGCCCATGGTCACATGCGCACCGTGAAATCCGGTTAATAGAAAGAATGTGGATCCATAAATCCCGGAGCCAAGGCTTAACCCCAACTCATTGAACGCATGCATGTATTCAACGACCTGTAAGATCAAGAATACGACGCCTAACCCGACGGTGAGCGCCAGCCAAGCGCCTGCGACAATGCGATCTGTCTTCTTCAACGCCCAATGCGCAAACGTGACCGTAACGCTACTCGTGACGAGGATTAGCGTGTTAATGAACGGCAAACCCCATGCACCCATGGGTTCAGTCTCAGTGCCACCGGGTGTCATAAACAGCGGCCAAGTATCGGCAAAATCGGGATGCAGAATCGTGTGGGTGAGAAGGTTGTTACTGGATCCAGCGAGCCAGGGGACTGAAACCACACGCGCGTAGAAAAGAGCACCAAAAAACGCGCCAAAGAAAAACACTTCGGACACGATGAACCAGGCCATACTCTGACGGTAGGACACGTCCATTAAGCCGCTCATCATGCCTGTTACGGACTCGGCGACAACGTCTCGGAACCAGCCAAACATCATGAAAACCAGTAAACCGAGGCCTGTATAAAACACCCAATCATTGTCGCCCTGAATGAACGAGGCGGTACCGAACGCCGCCACGAAGAGGGAAGACGAACCAATGATTGGCCATTTGCTGGTATGCGGAACGTAGTAGCGGGGTGCGTCGCTCATCAGATCGTGCTCACGAGTGATACGTGGGGTTCGTTCGAGGACGTGGGCTCTTGCTGCGACACCTTAAACATCGTGTAGGACAGAGTGATCGTTTGGACGTCCGACGGGAGATCCTCACTGACATAGAATTTGACCGGCATATACGTCTCCTCTCCGGCTTCAAGCGTTTGTTGGACAAAACAAAAGCACTCGACTTTCTTTAAATGTTCGGCGGCAAGTCCCGGGGACACACTGGGTACAGCCTGTCCGATGACGGTATGTGCGGATCGATTACGTGCGTAAAATTCAGTCACGTTCGCTTGTCCCACGGTGACGTCAAACTCGTGGGTTGAAGGTCGAAACTCCCACGGCATACCGTTACCAACGCGGCCGAGGAACTGAACCTTCACTTCGCGGCCCGAGTCGACGGTCGTTTCGACCATCTTAGCCGCTGTCTCAGCGGTCTTGCCGTTGATTCCAGTAACCTCACAGAACACCTCGTAAAGCGGTACCAAACCAAATGCAAAACCGAACATGCCAATGGCTAACACGCCGAGAAGCCCGGCATTGCGGTAGATCTTGTTGTCGGTGGTTCGATTCATACGCTGGACCGGTTTAAACCCTAGCCGCTTGATCTTCGCGGGCATCGGTGATTGGCCATGCGGGCGGGGTCTCAAAAGTATGCAGAGGCGCAGGAGATGGAATTGTCCACTCCAGACCTTCCGCGCTTTCCCATACCTTGTCCGTGGCCGGCTTACCGCCTCGAATCGTCTTGATGACGATGTACAAGAAGAACAGTTGGGTGAGGCCTAGAAGGCCTGCGCCGATACTCGACAGCATGTTGAAATCAGCAAATTGCAGCGAGTAGTCAACGATTCGACGTGGCATCCCCGCGAGACCCGAGAAGTGCATGGGAAAAAAGGTCAGGTTGACGGCTATCGTCGCGGTCCAGAAATGGATTTTACCGAGACGCTCGTCGTACATGTGTCCGGACCATTTGGGTAACCAATAGTAGACGGCGGCCATGGTCCCGAAGATAGCGCCTGGGTAGAGCGTGTAGTGAAAATGGGCGACCACAAAGTAGGTGTCGTGATATTGAAAATCTGCGGGAACGATGGCGAGCATGAGGCCTGAGAAACCGCCAATCGTGAACAAAACCACGAACGCGATCGCGAAGAGCATGGGAGTCTCGAACGTCATCGCCCCGCGCCACATCGTTGCGGTCCAATTAAAGACCTTCACCCCGGTAGGCACCGCGATGAACATGGTACAGATCATGAACGTCATCTCGACCCAGAGCGGCATGCCCACCGCAAACATGTGGTGTCCCCAGACGATGTAGGACAAAAACGCGATGGACGCCGTCGCATACACCATTGAGTTGTAGCCGAAGAGTTTTTTTCGCGCGAAGGTGGGGATGATTTCCGAAGCAATGCCAAACCCCGGCAGGATCATGATGTAGACCTCGGGATGGCCGAAGAACCAGAAAACGTGCTGGAAAATGAGCGGATCGCCACCCCCGTCCGCGGAAAAGAAGCTGGTGCCAAAATGGCGGTCCGTGAGCATCATCGTGACGACACCTGCAAGCACAGGCATGGCGGTAATCAAGAGGAACGCGGTAATAAGCCAAGTCCACACAAACAAGGGCATTTCCATCAATTTCATCCCTGGGGCACGCAGGTTGAAGATGGTCACCATGATGTTGATCGCGCCGAGCACAGAGGAAATCCCCATCATATGGACGCCGAAGATGAAGAAGTCGGTGCTGTCGGGGCCGTAGGTGGTTGACAGGGGCGCGTAGAAGGTCCAGCCAAAGTTAGGTGCCCCGCCATCCATAAAGAAGGACGAAAGGAGCATTGTGAAGGCAAACGGAAGAATCCAGAAACTGAAATTATTCAACCGGGGTAAGGCCATATCGGGGGCCCCGATCATCAGTGGTATTTGCCAATTGGCGAGCCCCACGAAAGCCGGCATGACGGCGCCAAAGACCATGATTAGACCGTGCATGGTCACGAATTGATTGTAGAACCCGGGATCGATCAACTGGATGCCCGGCATGAACAATTCGAGACGAATGCCCATCGCTAAAGCACCGCCTATAAAAAACATCGTGAAGGCGAACCACAAATACATGGATCCGATTTCTTTATGGTTTGTCGTCAACGTCCACCGAGCGATGAAGGCAGCTAGGCCCGAGCGGTGAGGAACGTGTTCTGCGTGTGCCACCATAAGGAGTTGCCTTTACCGGTTCTCGAAAATTGTGCGTGGTTGGACGACGTCTTGAGTCGTATTGCCCCAAGCGTTCCGCTCGTAGGTAACCACGGCCGCCAAGTCGCGGTCCGACAGCTGCGGCGCCCATGCCTGCATTTCGGTCGCTTCCTTGCCGTTCATGACGCGATCAATGTGCACTGGGATAGGCCCAGTCGCAATTTCACTGCCGTCTAAGGCGGGATAGGTTGTTCCCTGTCCCTCACCGTTTGGCTGATGACAGGTGGCACAATGGGTTGAGTAGACGCCCTCTCCTATCTCCATCAGTTCCGCCAACGACCACGTTTTTTCTCGGTCAGCGACGGCCTGGCCGGATGCCAGTTCTTTGGCGATGCGCTGGTCTTCAACCCACTGATCGAATTCGGCTTCGGGTCGCACATCGACCACGACCGGCATATAGGCATGGTCTTTACCGCAGAGTTCCGTGCACTGTCCGCGATAGGTTCCGGGTTCTGGGACATTGGCCCACGCCTCGTTGATAAATCCGGGCAAGGCATCCTGTTTGACGGCGAAGTCCGGCACCCACCACGAGTGGATCACGTCGTTCGACGTCATCAGGAACCGAACCTTACGGTTTGCCGGTAGTACGAGAGGCTTGTCAACCTCGAGCAAATAGTTCTCATTACTTTCGCGCAGAGGCTTGGCGATTCCCTGTTCGTCGGGCAAGTCGCAGAAAAGGTCGATTAGGCAGCTATTAATCTGGGTCGTTGGCGTCGCCAAGTTACTGTAATAGTCGATGTCTGCATCCAAGTACTGGTAATGCCATTTCCATTGCGACCCAGTAATCAAAACCGTCATCGATGCGTTGCTGTTGTCCTCAATGTCGATCAGCGTTTTCGCGGCCGGTACGGCTAGGCCTGCCAGGATGAGGACGGGAATAATGGTCCAGATGATTTCAACACCGAGGTGTTCGTGGAAATCGGCGGGTTCGGGGTGCTTTGAGCGGCGATGTGCATAGATGGTGTAGGCCATCGCGCCGAATACGATGATTCCGATGACAATACAGATCCACAAGCTCACGGTATGAATCGTGTGGATGCGCTGGCTCATTTCCGTGACGCCTTCGCGCATATCGAAGTCCAACGCGAATGCCGGCACCGAGACCAACGCAATGACTAAGCCGCGGAGTGACCTGCAAACGCTATCAAGCAAGGCTCTGACCGACGATGTTTTGATGATTACGCCTAAATTACTTCGATCTAACTACGGGTTTTACGTATCAAACGTTACCAATTCGGCAATACTCGATCGACCCAAAAGGATAATCGAAGACCCCGATTGATGATTTAAATCAAGCCTTCGAACAACCCATCCTCGACGGCGGCGTAACAATAAATGAGATCGCTCAACGCTGCAATTGCTTTACGGTTCGGAGCCGAT
>Ga0209228_1000668_pt1 | contig 17740 bp, 14 predicted proteins | sample METZYME_3_150m_FD_187547 | JGI IMG/M metagenome (GOLD analysis project Ga0209228, IMG submission 187547) | Marine microbial communities from oxygen minimum zone in mesopelagic equatorial Pacific - METZYME_3_150m (SPAdes) (version 2) | ecosystem: Environmental > Aquatic > Marine > Oceanic...
AAAGTATTTGTCCCAAGTTATTATAAGCATTGGCATAGTTTTTGTTACAACTCAATGCTTTTTGATAGGCAATTATGGCGTCATTAGAATTCCCCATTTCATGAAAAGTTACCCCAAGATTATAAAAGGCTTCAGCATAATCTGACTTTAGAGTAACCGCTTGATTAAAATCATTAATTGCATTCTCATAATCATTATTCGCTTTATTACAAAACCCTCGAAGATTAAAGAGTAAAGGTTGATTAGAGTATTTTTTAATCAATGGTTCAATAATCTGTAGAGCTTCTTTTATTTTTCCATTAGTTGCTAATGTAACAGCAGATTTAAGTTCTGTTTTAGAAAAGGAGACTTGATTTTTTGTAGTCATCTTATATTTGAAGGTTTCAAAATTTATAATTCATGCTTGGCATTATAAAAAAATACTGTCAAACTACTTAAAATTTTAGATTACTTTAGGTATTATCTTTAACAAAATTACTCTTATTAACTTTAATCTAAATATATGTTTAAATTTTTCACTCAAAAAAAATGGTTTCTTTGGGCCTATCTTGGCTCTGCAGTGATTCTAACTTCATTATGGCTTTCTGTTCAAATTGACGTCAAAATCAATGAATGGTTTGGTGGTTTCTACGATATGATTCAAAAGGCCTTAGCAACTCCAAATGCCATAACTATGGAAGAATATTTTGGAGGTTTATATAGTTTCGGCCAACTTGCTGCTCTATGGATTATTCTTGGACTTGCAACTTCATTCTTAACCTCACACTTTTTGTTTAGATGGAGAGCTTCAATGGTTGAGTTCTACCATAGCGTTTATGACAAAGCAAGAACTATTGAAGGAGCCTCGCAGCGTGTTCAAGAAGACACCATTAGATTTTCAAGAATTATGGAAGGCTTAGGAACAAGTCTCATAGAGTCTGTGATGGTGTTAGTTGAATATTTCCCTTTGCTGATGGGATTAGCAGTTGGGATTCCAATTATGTGGTTTGGTGAATGGGAATACGGACTTGTGATTAGTGCCTTGATATGGGCAGTTGGAGGTACGTTATTGATGATTGGCTTGGCTTGGATATTAAGACTTGTAGGTATCGAATATGACCTTCAAAAAAGAGAGGCAGCCTATAGAAAGATTCTTGTTATTGCAGAAGATGATGGCAGTGTTAGACCAAAAACACTAAATGAGCTTTTTGAAGGTGTTAGACTTATTCACTATAAAAGCTACTTAAATTATTTATATTTCAATATTGGAAGATTAGCCTATCTTCAAATAAATGTTTTAGTTGCCTATATTGTTTTAGCACCTGCCATAGTTGCAGGCGTTATGACTTTAGGCGTTATGCAGCAAATAATTAGAGCATTTGGAAGAGTAGAAGGCTCATTACAATATCTGTTTAATGCATGGCCTACGATTATTGAACTTGCTAGTGTCTATAAACGCTTGAGAGAATTTGAAAATCAAATTGAATCAATGAACGAAACAGCAACAGAGTAGTTAGTCAATTAATGCCTGCCCCATTTTAAGTGCTTGTTCAACTTCGAGATTTAACTCTGGCGAACCATTCGGCAAAATAAGAATGACAGTTGAACCCATATTAAATCGACCTAACTCATCACCTTTATATAGTTTAATCTGACGATTCTTATAATCATATGTTTTCACTAATTTAGTGTACGGAGGAGTTATTAACCCTTCCCACGATGTCTCCATAGAGCCGACAAAAATAGCGCCAACCAATACTATTACCATTTCACCAAAATCTGTATCAAAAAGACATACAAGCCTTTCATTTCGGGCAAAGACTCGATCAATGCTATTGACTGTTTTTTGATTAACTGAAAAAAGATTTCCAGGGATATACTTCATTGATCTCAAGTCTCCATCACAGGGCATATGAATGCGGTGGTAGTCTTTAGGAGATAAATAAATCGTAGCAAAAAAACCATTTTTAAATTCTTGTAAAGCTTTATCTGCTAAAAGTTCTGAGACAGAATATTGACGCCCTTTGGCCTGAAAGATTTGAAACTCTTGTACCTTACCTGCTTGAGAAACAACACCATCCACTGGAGAAATAATCTTTGATTCTGATATTGGCCTTAATTTTGGTTTTAAGGCTCTGGTAAAAAAATCATTGAAGTTACTATAGTCTTCAATATTTTCAATTTCTGCTTCAGAAAGGTTAACTTGGTATTTTTTAACAAACCAACGAGTAAAATTATTTTTAATCCACCGAATATTAATTCTTGCAAATCGAAACATCAGCTTTGATAAAAAATGCTGAGGCAAGAGAAACTGAAGAAAAATCATTAATCGAACTGATCAAGAATAAAACTCACTGCTTCCTTATAATCAACTTCAATTTTGTCAGAGGATTTTCTTGATTTATATTCAATTTTTCCATTATCTGCATGTGTATCACTTAATACGAAGCGGTGAGGGATTCCAAGTAGCTCAGAATCTGCAAACATGATCCCCGGTCTCTCTTTTCGATCATCCAACAATACATCAATATTCTTTTCCTGGCAGTCTTGATAAAGCTGATCAGCTAACTCTTGAACTCGAGATGATTTATTGTAATTGATTGGAACTATGACAAGCTCAAAAGGGGCAATTGCCTCAGGGAAAATAATTCCCCTATCATCATGGTTCTGTTCAATACTTGCCGCTATAATTCTAGTCACACCTATACCGTAACAACCCATATTCATATTAACAGCTCTTCCATCTTCACCAATCACATTGGCATTCATAGAATCTGAATATTTTGTTCCAAGTTGAAAAATATGACCCACTTCAATGCCTCTTTTGATTTCGATCTTACCCTTACCGTCAGGTGAAGGATCGCCGGAAACAACATTGCGCAAATCACTAGCAATAATATCTTTAGTATCTCGCCCCCAATTAACACCAATATAGTGCTTATCATCTTCATTAGCGCCACAAACAAAATCTGACATAGATGCAGCTGAATAATCGACAATAATTGGAATATTAAGATTTACAACACCAATTGATCCAAAAGAGCAGCCTAATTTTTTCAGAACTTTTTCCTCATCAGCCATTTGTAAAGGCTGTTTAATTCCTTGCATTTTTGCTGCCTTAACCTCATTAAGCTCATGATCACCCCGCAAAACTAGTGCTATAAGGCTATTATCTTCGCCCTCTACAATAAGCGTTTTAATTGAACTTGTTGGCTTCACTTTTAGCAAGTTACAAACATCAGCAATCGTCTTGACGCCAGGCGTTTCAACAAGCTCCAAGTTTTCACTAGGTGCATTAGGTTCACCTTGAGGTAGCGTTTCAGTTCGTTCAATATTTGCCGAAAAATCTGAGCTATCAGAAAAGCAGATTGCATCTTCACCAGAATCAGCTAAAACATGAAACTCATGTGAGCTTTCACCGCCAATAGCGCCTGAGTCAGCTAATACAGCCCTATAGTTAAAACCAATTCTATCAAAGATATTACAATAGGTTTGATACATAACCTTATAAGTCTCATCGAGTGATTTTTCATCAATATGAAATGAATAAGCATCCTTCATAATAAATTCTCTGGAACGCATTACTCCAAAACGAGGTCGAATCTCATCTCTAAATTTTGTTTGAATTTGATAAAAGTTTATTGGGAGCTGCTTATAGCTTCTAAGATACTGCTTAGCAATACTTGTTATGACTTCTTCATGCGTAGGGCCAAAACAAAAGTCTCTATCATGCCTATCCTTAAAACGAAGTAGTTCCGGACCATACTCCTCCCATCTTTTTGACTCTTGCCAGAGTTCAGCAGGATGAGCAATCGGCATTAAAAGCTCTAGAGCCCTGGATTTATTCATTTCCTCACGAACTATCTTTTCAACCTTCTGAATAATCTTCAGCCCTATTGGTAAATAAGAGTACAGTCCTGATGCTAACTTAGAGATCAGTCCCGCTCTAATCATCAATTGGTGCGATATGATCTGTGCGTCATTTGGCGCCTCTTTAACTGTAGAGATTAAAAAATCACTGCTTTTCATATAAAATGTATTTATACCAAAAAATAATTTGATTTTACCTAATGCCTGATTTTCAAACTTTATTAATTTATATTATTCCATTGCTTTTCGCAATTACTCTTCATGAGGCTGCTCACGGCTGGGTGGCAAGCAAATTAGGTGATCACACTGCAAGAATGATGGGAAGAGTTACTTTGGACCCTACCAAACACATTGATCCAATTGGAACCATTGCAATTCCTTTGGTTTTATTACTCTCCTCATCAGGGTTTATTTTTGGATGGGCGAAGCCTGTTCCTATTAACTTTAATGCGCTTCGTTCAGGAAAAAACGGCATGATTTGGGTGGCTCTAGCTGGACCCGGCGCCAATATGTTTATGGCAATTTGTTGGCTTTTTATTATGATTGTTGCGATTAAGATGAATATCTTTGTATTAATTGAAATGGGCCGCGTAGGGATACTTGTCAATTGTGTTTTAGCTGTCTTTAATCTTTTACCCATTCCTCCTCTTGATGGCTCTAGGGTAATTAGCGCCCTCCTACCAAATCGACTAGCATATCAGTACAATCAGTTAGAACAGTATGGCCTTTATATACTTCTAGGTCTAATGTTTCTAGGTGGTTTTAATTATTTAGTAAGGCCCTGGGTTGAGTTTATTTTAGGTTGGTTTCAGTATGCTCTTGTTCTTCTAGGATGAACAACTAAGCTCAAGGCTTTTAGCCCACTCAGGTGCCTCACTGTCATAGGACTCATAGCCATCATGATTATCAAAAGGTTTCTCAAGCAACCTAAACAGAATATCAATTTCATCAAACTCGTTTAAATCTTCAGCTTTTCTAATCGCAACTTCAGCCAAATAATTACGAAGAATATATTTTGGATTAACCTGACTCATTAAAGCTAGGCTTTGAGTTAAATTTTCTTCTTTATTAAGCCGCTTTTGATAATCTTTAAACCAGGAATCAAATTCATCTCCCAATGTATTTTGTTGCTGGCTTAAAAGTTGTCTCATTGATCGATGATAATCTTTTTTATTTGTATATAACAACTCCAAAAAGTTATTAATCAGAGCATTATCATCTTCATCTTTCAATATTAGTCCAAACTTACTTCTCATCAAATTAGAGTACTCTTTTACCAATATTTTTTCATAGAAAGATAAAGCTTCCTTTAATTGATCTTCTTGAATAAGCGACCTTAAAGAATCAGCAAGTCTCTGCAAATTCCATAACGCGACTGATGGTTGCCTTTCAAATGAATATCGACCCTCGTTATCAGAATGATTACAAATAAAGCCTGGATCATATGTCTCCATAAAGCTAAACGGACCATAGTCAATAGTTAAACCTAAAATTGACATATTATCCGTATTCATAACACCATGAGAAAAGCCCTGAGTCTGCCACCTTGCAATCATTATTGCGGTTGATTGGATGACCTCTTTAAATAAACCTAAATAATCTCCATGACTAAGCTCAGGCATATAATGCTGAAGTACGAAATCAGCTAATTTTTTTACGTTTTCATCTTTTCCTTTGGATGCAAAATATTCAAAGTGGCCAAACCTGATATGACTCTCAGCAACTCGAGTAACAATTGCTGCATTTTCAATATGCTCTCTATAAACTTGAGAATTACTACTCACTATTGAAAGTGCCTTAGTCGTTGGAATATTAAGTCCCTGCATGGCTATTGAGCATAGATACTCACGTATACTTGATCGAAGAACAGCGCGACCATCTGCACCTCTAGAAAATGGCGATGTCCCAGCACCCTTTAAAGAGAGCTCATATCCACCCACTTCACCAATCAGGCATGAACGACCATCGCCAAGCTGAGGTACAAAGTAACCAAATTGATGGCCTGCGTAGACCGAAGAAATCGGACTTTCTTTAGCCAATTGCTTTTCACCTGAGCAAATCCTTAGCAGATCTTTATCGGCTACTTTTAATTTTAATTCTTGATTAAGATTCTCGTTTATATGTATCAGTGTAGTGTTTTCAAGCTTTTGAGTTTCAACATGAGCAAAAAAATCACCGCCTAAATCCTTAAATTTAAGAGAGCTTTTCATTTAATATTTCATTAACCTGTTTTGGGTTAGCTTTACCTTGTGAAGCTTTCATAACCTGACCAACAAAAAAACCTAAGAGCTTCGAATTACCATCTTTATACTGTTGAACTTGATCAGGGTTATTTGCAATAACATCATCAATGATAGACTCTATAGCACTAGAATCAGTCACCTGTTTTAACCCTTGCTTCTCAATAATTTCATCTACACTTCCATTACCATCCCACATTAATTTAAAAACATCTTTAGCAATTTTTCCGGAGATAGTATTATCAGTAATTCTTGATAGTAATTTAGATAACTCATTGGCAGAGATAGGGGAATCACTTATTTCTAGTTGATTTTTGTTAAGAGCTGCAGAGAGCTCTCCCATTACCCAATTGGCTGATAGCTTAGCATCTGCCCCTTGATTAATCATTATTTCAAAATAATCCGCTACTTCTTTTTGCGAAGTTAAAACCTCAGCATCATATGAGCTTAATTCTAATTTTTCAACAAATCTCAATTTTTTCTCAGTTGGCAACTCAGGAAGTTCTTTTTTAATTTCTATAAGCAACTCATCACTAATTGCGACAGGAAGCAAATCAGGATCAGGAAAATATCTATAATCGTTTGCCTCTTCCTTCGATCTCATTGACCTAGTCTCATTTTTAATTGAGTCGTAGAGTCTAGTTTCTTGAATCACTGAACCCCCCTCTTCCAAAATATCAATCTGCCTATCAACTTCCAAATTAATAGCTTTCTCCAAAAATTTAAAGGAGTTAATATTTTTAAGTTCAGCCCTTGTTCCAAGCTTAGCGCCTTTTTTTCGAACAGAGACATTGGCATCACAACGAAAAGAACCCTCTTGCATATTGCCATCACAAATATCAATATACTGAACTAAGGCATGGATTTTTTTAGCATAGGCAACTGCTTCCTGTGCACTACTCATATCTGGCTCAGAAACAATCTCTAGAAGCGGTGTCCCAGCACGATTAAGGTCTATTGCTGTATAGTCATCATACAAGTCATGAATTGACTTACCTGCGTCTTCTTCTAGGTGAGCACGAGTAATACCTACCATTTTATTCTCACCACTATCTAAAGTAATGTCAATAGCACCATTTCCAACAATGGGGATTTCAAACTGGGAAATTTGATAACCTTTAGGAAGGTCTGGATAAAAATAATTCTTTCGTGCAAAAATAGAGTTTTTATTAATAGTTGCATTCACTGATAAGCCAAAACGAAGCGCCATTTTGACTGCTTCTTGATTTAACACTGGAAGAACTCCTGGAAAGCCAAGGTCTACAGCACATGCTTGAGTATTAGCTTTAGAGCCAAATGAAGTTGAAGCGCCTGAAAAAATTTTTGATTTTGTTTTTAATTGTGAGTGAATTTCAAGCCCAATTACTGTTTCCCAAGTCATCAAAAGCTCCTTATCGATCTGCTGGCGAATAATTATGCCAGTCAGTCCTCATTTGAAATTGATGAGCGGTATTTAAAAGTAATTCCTCTGACCAGTGATTTCCAATCAACTGAAGTCCAACAGGTAAATTATCTGAAAAGCCCGCCGGAATACTCATACCTGGAAGTCCTGCTAAATTAACAGAGAGAGTGTATATATCAGCTAAATACATAGACACTGGGTCTTTAACTGATCCCAAGTCAAAGGCTGCACTAGGTGAAACAGGACTCATAATTACATCAACATCCTTAAAAGCTTTTTTAAAATCTTCACTAATCAACTGCCTCACTTTTTGAGCCTTTAAGTAGTAGGCATCATAGTAGCCAGCTGATAATGCATAAGTACCAATCATTATTCTTCTTTTTACTTCGTCACCAAAACCCTCAGAACGTGATCTTAAGTACAAATCATTTAAATCTCTAGGATCTTCGCACCGATAACCATACTTAACCCCATCAAACCTAGAAAGATTAGAAGAGCACTCACATGGCGCAACAATATAATAAGCTGGAATGGCATGTATCGTATTAGGCAATGAAACTTCTTGAACCTTCGCTCCCATTGACTCATACTCTTTAATGGACTGCATGACTACCTTTTCAACACCCTTGTCTAAACCATCAGAAAAATATTCTTTTGGTAGGCCAATCTTTAACCCATTCACTGAATTTTTTAGACACTGAGTATAGTCAGGAACCGATTTATTTGCACTGGTAGAATCATTAGTATCAAAACCTGCCATCGCATTTAAAACAATTGCAGCGTCTTCAGCAGTGCGAGTCAATGGACCAGCCTGGTCTAAGCTTGAAGCATACGCAATCATTCCATAACGGGAGATTCTACCGTAAGTAGGCTTAAGGCCCGTAATACCACAAAGGCTAGCTGGTTGGCGAATACTACCCCCTGTATCTGTTCCCGTAGCAAAAGGTGAAATGCGAGCTGCTACCGCAGCAGCTGATCCACCTGAAGAACCTCCAGGGACTTTTTCTGTATCCCAAGGGTTTTGAACAGGGCCAAAATATGAATTTTCATTCGATGACCCCATTGCAAATTCATCCATATTTGTCTTTCCAAGCATAACCATATTTTCAGCATTCAGCTTGTTAGTTAAAGTTGCATCATAGGGCGAGATAAATGAATCTAACATTTTTGAACCAGCTGTTGTCTTTACACCCTTAGTACAAAAAATATCTTTGTGCGCATAAGGTATCCCAGTGAGAGAGCTACTTTTGCCATTCGCTATTTTTTTATCAGCCTCTTTCGCCTGTGAAAGAGCCTGATTACTTGTCACTGAGATAAAAGCATTGAGCTCTGAATCATTGATTCTATTCAAATAATGCTGAGTAAGCTCTAGAGAAGAAAAATCCTTATTTCTTAGACCTTTTATTTGCTCAGCAATGGTTAGATTATGCATGATTACTCAATTACTGTTGGTACAAGAAAATGACCCTTTCCAGTCTTTGGAGCAATCGCTTGAAACTCCTCAGATAAATCTTCTTCTGTTACATTATCTTCCCTCAAGCGCTGAGACATTTTCAAAGGATGCGCCATGGGCTGAGCCTCTCCAGTGTCTATTTCTCCGAGCTTATCCATCAGCTTCAGGATATTGTTAAGTTCGGCTGTGCTTTGTTCTATCTCCGAGTCTTCAATGTTTAACCTTGCTAAATAGGCAATTTCTTTAACTTTTTTATTATCTAGCGACATATTTAAACTAATTTAGTGACAAAAACTATCAACAACTTTATTAAAATTCTCCTTTGAATAGGAGTCTGTCAGGTATGAATCTCCTAATCTTTTGAGAAGAACTAGGCGAATCTCTCCATCAATAGATTTCTTATCTAATGACATTGCATTAATCAAAGCCTCACTACCCACACTCTTTTTGATAGAGGTTGGTAAGTTCGCTTTTGATAGTATGCTTTGAACTCGTTGCACATCATCTTCAGTTAAATGACCCTCATCCATTGAAAGCTTTGAAGCCATAACCATTCCTATAGAAATAGCTTCACCATGCAAGTAAGTTCCATATCCTAATGTATTTTCGATTCCATGGCCAAAGGTATGGCCTAAATTTAAGAGTGCTCTTTTTCCTTTTTCAAATTCATCGAGTGCTACGATTCTAGCTTTATCATTACACGAACGAAATACAATATCAATAATAAAATCCTTTTCTCGTCCCATAATTGATTCAATATTAGCCTCTAACATTGACAGAAAGTCAGCATTACCAAGAAGACCATACTTTATGACTTCAGCCATTCCAGCAGAAAATTCACGGTGACTCAATGTATCTAAAGTATCAACATCAATGATGACTGCTTTTGGCTGATAAAAAGCACCTATCATATTTTTTCCCAAATCATGGTTAACCCCTGTTTTTCCTCCGACACTCGAATCAACTTGCGAAAGAAGTGTTGTTGGCACCTGAATAAAATCAACACCCCTTAGGTATGAAGCTGCAGCAAAGCCAGTGATATCTCCAACCACACCGCCCCCTAAGGCAATTAGAGTAGAACTTCTATCAAACTTAGACTTCAAAAGGACATCAAAAACTTTATTTACCGTTTCTAGTGTTTTAAATTGTTCACCGTCAGGCAATATGACAGATTCAACATTGAAATTACCTAGAAGGCCTCTAAGCTTATCCAGATACAATGGAGCAATAGTTGTATTTGTTACAATCATTACTTGTTGACCATGAATATGTTCAGTGAACGCAGACTCCAAAGACAACAAGCCGCCTCCAATATAAATTGGATATGATTTAGTGCCAAGCTCCACATTTAGAATTTTGGGATTATCTGTCATCAAGCAAATATCCTATTTTCACCTTCTCCAGATACATTTTCTATACAACGCCCACATAAATCAACATAAGTCTTATTTTGACCGATTTCAGGGCGATGATGCCAACATCGTACACATTTTTGATGCTCACTTTTTCTGACCTTAATGGCAAGTGAGCTATCGATTTCTTTAGCATCAGTCGGCCTATCAGATAATCGATAGACATTAGCATCTGAAGTTATAAAGACAAATCTTAATTCACTCTTCAGCTCTAATAAAGCTTGATAATTTTCTTTATTGCAATAAATATCAACCTCAGCATCCAGTGATGATCCGATGATCTTATTTCGCCTCATCTCCTCCAGCTCTTTTCGTAAATGAGTATTAATATCTCTGGCAGTTTCGATAGCTTGATTATCAAAATTACCCTCTAAATCTTCATACCAAGTTTGCAAAAAAACACTTTCTTTATTCGAGCCTGGCAAAAACTGCCATACCTCCTCCGAAGTAAACGAAAGAATTGGAGCCAACCACCTTACCATCGCATGAGAGATATGAAACAATGCACTTTGGGCAGATCGTCTAGCTAATGAATCAGCCTGGGTTGTATACTGTCTGTCTTTAATAATATCTAAATAAAAACCCCCAAGATCATTGGTACAGAAATTTAGAATTGCTTTCATCACAAAATGAAAATTATAATTATCATACTCAGTAATAATATTTTTCTGCAAATCGAATGTTTTAGAAACAATCCATCGATCTAAAACAAGCATTTTTTCAATTTTTACTAAATCTTTACTTGGGTCAAATCCTTGCATATTTGCTAACATAAAGCGCATCGTATTTCTAATTCTTCTATAGCTATCTGCACTCCTATTAAGAATTTCATCAGAAACCGTCATCTCTCCTGAGTAGTCGGTACTCCCTATCCATAGCCTCAAAATATCAGCACCTAGGGAGTTAACAACTTTTTGAGGTGGTATGACATTACCCAGAGATTTACTCATCTTATGGCCATTTTGATCCACCGTAAAGCCGTGAGTTAGAACTTGCTTATATGGCGCTCTCTCATTCATTGCACAAGAGGTTAATAGTGAAGATTGAAACCAGCCACGATGCTGGTCAGAGCCTTCGAGGTACATATCCGCAACATCACTTAAATAGTTACTAGCACTTAAGACAGCATAATGACTCACGCCAGAGTCAAACCAAACATCTAAAGTATCAGTCGTTTTCTCATAGTCTTTAGCCTCTTCTCCTAAAACTTCTTCAGGTTGAAGTTTAAACCAAGCCTCAATACCATCAATCTCAATTTTTTTCGCCACAACTTCAAACAAAGACTCAGTATCGGGATGTAACTCTCCAGTATTTTTATTAATGAATAAAGTAATTGGTGAACCCCAGTATCTTTGGCGTGAAATACACCAGTCTGGCCTATTTCCTATCATCAATTCAATACGTTGTTGACCCCAGTTTGGAATCCATTTAACCTTAAGTATCTCTTCGTTAACTCTATCTCTTAAATTCTTTTTTGCCATTGAGACAAACCATTGAGGAGTGGCACGAAATATAACAGGTGTCTTATGTCTCCAACAATGAGGATATGAGTGGGTAATTGGCTCATGTTTTACAAGCGTACCCTGATTTTTCAGCAATTCAATGATAGTAGAGTTTGCTTTAAAGATAAACTCTCCACCAACTCCTTCGGTTGACTCAATAAAGACCCCTCTACCATCTACTGGACAATCCACAGGAAGGTTGTATTTAAGGCCAACATCATAGTCATCCTGCCCATGCGCTGGTGCAGTATGAACTGCTCCAGTTCCTGCATCAGTAGTAACATGCTCCCCAAGAATAATTGGAACCTCTTTGTCATAAAAAGGATGTTGAAGGATAATCCCTTCAAGGTCAGAACCCTTGTATACCTTTTTTAATTTTTTGAAATCTTTGATGCCATATCTATCAAGAGACAACTCTAGTAAATCCTCAGATAAAAGATACAAACTCTTCCCGACATCAACAAGAACATAATTTAGATCTGGATGCAATGAAACAGCTTCATTTGCAGGTAAAGTCCAAGGTGTAGTGGTCCAAATAATTAGAGATACTGGCTTATCTTCAGCAAAAAAATCTCCTTTAACTTTAAACGCAACATCAACAGTATCTGAGCCTTTATCTTTGTAATCAACTTCGGCCTCTGCAAGTGCAGAGGAGCATTCTGTGCACCAATGTACTGGTTTAAAGCCTTTTGTTAGATGACCATTTTTTACAATCTTCCCAAGAGAACGAACGATATCAGCTTCATATTTGAAATTTTTTGTTAAGTATGGATTATCCCAATCACCAATAATTCCTAATCTCTTAAAATCAACTTTTTGCTTTTCAATTTGCTTGTCTGCATATTCTCTACATGCAGCTCTAAATTCATCAGCATTGATCTTATGCCCAACCTTGCCTTTCTTTTTTTCCACCATGTGCTCAATAGGAAGTCCATGACAATCCCAGCCAGGCACATAGGGAGCATCAAAACCAGATAGCGTTTTGCTTTTAACAATAACATCCTTGAGTACCTTATTTACAGCATGTCCAATATGGATATCTCCATTCGCATATGGAGGTCCATCATGCAAAACAAATAGAGGTTTTCCTTTAAATTTTTTTCGTATTTGTTGGTTTATATCTTGATCTTGCCACTCTTTAAGAAAGTCACCTTCTCTATTTGCTAGGTTGGCCTTCATAGGAAAATCTGTCGCTGGCAGATTTAAGGTATTTTTATAGTCAGACATTCTGGCTTATATTATTTCAATCTAAAAACGCCATTATACTTGACACATAGGCTATATCAAGATTGATAATCCCCTCGAAATGTAAATTTAAACCTAGAAAAAAATACTAATTTCAATCTAATAAGTCTACAGACTTAAGGAGGGCTTGAACCTGCTTTGGCTTGAGATATTCAGATTGATTGGCTCGTAATTTATCTGGCAACCGGATATCACTAAATCGTGTTCTAATTAGTCGAGAAACTTTAAAATCTAAAGCCTCCCATAGCCTCCTAACTTCCCTGTTTCTACCTTCCCTAAGAACCACATGATACCAACGGTTAGCACCTTCGCCGCCACCTAAAGTTAGTCTATGAAATTTAGCAAATCCATCTTCTAGTTCTATGCCAGTCGTTAGCTTTTTAATATGCTCATCACCAACCTTACCTAGAACTCGAACCGCGTATTCTCGGTCAATTTCAGAGCTGGGATGCATTAATTTATTAGCTAAATCACCATTATTAGTAAAGAGCAATAAGCCTGATGTGTTAAGATCTAAGCGACCAACCATAACCCACCGAGTATTTTCAGGTAAAAAATCAAAGACACTCTTTCGACCCTCTTCATCCTTGTTAGAACAGATGATCCCAGCCTGTTTATTAAGAATTAGTACTTTTGTTTCTTCTTCTGAGTAGCGCTCAAGATCAATCAATCTGCCGTCAATGGTGACTTTGTCAGTAATGAGCGCTTTATCACCAATCTTGGCTTCCTGATTATTAATTGAAATCCTGCCCTGTTCAATCAATCTTTCAGCCCAGCGTCTTGAACCGTAGCCAGCATTAGCAATGAGTTTCTGTATTCTTTCAGGCATTGATTTTAAAAACCTGGCTTAGTAGGCTATCCCCATGGCATCTCGAACCTCTTCCATTGTACTTTTAGCTACTACTCGAGCTCTTTCTGAGCCTTCAAAGATTATTTCTTGAATGAGATTGGGATTAGATTCATACTTGCTTATCTCTTGTTGAATTGGCTCTAATTCAGCAATAATAGACTCTACAACCGGTTTTTTACATTCGATACAACCAATCTTGGCATTTATACAGCCATCCTTTACCCAATTGAGAGTTTCTTCACTTGAATATATTTGATGCATTTGCCAAACAGGGCACTTATTAGGATCACCTGGATCTGTTAGCTTAATTCGAGCTGGGTCAGTCGGCATTCGATTAACTTTTTTCTTAACAGTCTCTGTGTCTTCCCTCAATGAAATTGTATTGTTATAAGACTTAGACATTTTCTGACCATCCAGCCCTGGCATTTTTGATGCTTCAGTTAAAAGCGCCTCGGGTTCAGTTAATATAATCTTACCTAAACCCTCTATAAATCCTAGAAGCCTCTCTCTGTCGCCAAGAGTAATATTTTTCTGCTCTGAAAGCAAAGCTTTAGCTTTTACGAGGGATTCATCATCACCTCTCTCTTGGTAGTTTTTCCTTAATTCCCTGTATAGCTTTGACTGTTTCTTACCCATTTTGCTTATCGCTATCTCAGCCTTCTCTTCGAAATCAGCCTCTCTACCATAAACATAGTTAAATCGCCTTGCTACTTCTCTTGTGAATTCGACATGGGCAACTTGATCCTCACCAACAGGAACTAAACCAGCCTTGTACATCAAAATATCTGCACTTTGAAGCAGTGGATAGCCTAAAAACCCATAGGTTGATAGATCCTTGGATTTAAGTTTTTCTTGCTGATCTTTAAATGATGGAACTCGCTCCAACCAGCTCAATGGAGTTGTCATTGAAAGCAGTAGATGAAGCTCCGCATGCTCAGGCACCTTAGACTGAACAAAAAGCGTCGCTGTATTCGGATTAAGACCCGTAGCAAGCCAATCTACAATCATATCCGAAACATTTTTCTCTAAATCGATTCTATCTGAATAGTGGGTTGTAAATGCATGCCAGTCAGCAACAAAATAGTAGGAGTCATACTCGTTTTGAAGTCTAGCCCAGTTCTTAAGAACTCCATGGTAATGGCCAAGATGTAACTGCCCTGTAGGACGCATTCCTGAAAGTACGCGGTGATCTTTCATATTATTCGTTTAAAGAGTTTAACGTTAATTGACATTATCCCACAGTTTGACTATAGCTTTCCAAACCATCTAACACCAGATTATCAAAGATTTGAATGGATTCAGGCAAATGATCTTTTATTTCGTTAACAATGCCTCCACAAATTGTAACCACTCCATCAGAAAAATTAGCTTTAAATTTATTGATTTGATCATTTATTGTCGACAAGAGCATTGCTTGCGTTCCGCCCTTCCAAGCATTTGATGTATCACTTGCTAGACTAGAATTATGAGTTGATAAATCATTCGTTTCAAACTTCGAGAAACTTTTTCTGAGCGCTCCAAGTCCAGGCATAATAAGGCCTCCTTGATGAAATCCTTCTGAATCAACAACGTCAAAAGTCATTGCAGTTCCCACATCAATTACTAGAAGAGGTTTTGCAGGAAATTGCTTCATAGCACCCAAAATAGCACAAAATCTATCTGAACCAAGTCTTGATGAATCTTTATAGGAGGTAGTTAATTTTTCAAATTTTTTTTGAGACTGAACTAGATTAACCTTATTGAATTGAGTATTTAAATAATCAACTATGTGAGGATGAGCAACAGCACTGACCCAAGCTATATCAACTTCGGGAAGTTTATTTAATAAAAAACTTTCTATACCATCAGAGTGGACCTCTGAATCAGGTGTTCTCCATTTAACGCTAGAGTTTCCAATATCAAAAAAGATGTTAGATTGGGACATCAAAAAGTGCTGAATTGATCCAAAGATGAACAAGAATGCTTGCAGCATAGCCTAAAGCAATCGCCCAAATCCATTTAAGATGAGATACAAACGTATAGTAACCCTTAGATTGGCCCATTAAGGCAACTCCAGCGGCAGAGCCAATTGATAATAAGCTACCACCTACTCCGGCTGTTAGAGTGACTAATAACCATTGTCCAAGTGACATATCAGGCGTCATTGTAAGTACTGCAAACATGACTGGAATATTATCTACAATCGCTGACAAAATTCCAACTAAAACGTTGGCATAGGTAGCTCCGAGCTGAACATACATGGCCTCAGATACAAGGGCTAAATAACCCATAAAGCCGAGACCGCCAACGCTGACTATAACACCAAAAAAGAACAATAAAGTATCCCACTCAGCTCTCGAAACCTTTCGAAAGATATCGAATCTTTCAGAAATTGGATCGTCCGGGTTGTGTTCTCTTTTAACAAAATAGCTAACTACCATCAAATAACCGAGACCTGTCATCATTCCCATTGCTGGAGGTAAATGCAAGAAATTGTGGAAGCTGACTGCTGTCGCAATTGTTAAAAGAAACATAAATGTAATTAAAACGCCGCCCCTTTTAATGTCAACTTGCTCATCAATCGCCTCAGGCTTTTCATTCTGAATCGCAAAGTGCATAATCGCAGCAGGTATAAGGTAATTAACCAAAGAAGGAAAGAATAAAGCAAAGAACTGTTGAAAATCAACCAAGCCCTTTTGCCAGACCATGAGTGTTGTAATATCACCAAACGGGCTAAATGCTCCACCTGCATTAGCTGCAACAACAATATTCACAAATCCAATTGAAATAAAACGAGCATTTCCTGCTCCAACAGACAATACAACTGCACCCATAACTAATGCAGTAGTTAAATTATCAGCAATAGGCGACATAAAGAATGCTATAAATCCAGTCAACCAGAAAAGTTGCCTATAACTAAAGCCTTTTGATACGAGCCATACCTTTAATTTTTCAAAGACAAGGCGTTCGCGCATTGCCTCAATATAAGTCATTGCAACTAGAAGAAAAAGGAAGAGTTCTGCGTATTCTAGAAAGTTGTGCCTCACTGCTGCTTCTGCTGCATGCGGAATACCTTCAGATGCATATACCCAACCGATAATCCCCCAGATAATTCCTGCAACCAAAATAACTGGTTTAGATTTTCGAAAATGAGTGAATTCTTCAACCATCACAAAAATATATGCAATTACAAACAGTATTAATGCAATGTAACCTGCCGTATGGCTTGTTAGATCAAGTCTTGTAGAGGTTGAAGCAGCGAAACTTAGGCTTGGAAATAAGCCAATCAATATTAGTAAAATTTTATTCATTGTTTAATATTTCTAGAATGGGTCCATGTTTATTATTAAGAGTAATTTTATTATCTTTAAGTTCAGTGTCTAATGTAGCCAAGCAATAAAATAACGAATTATATTTTACCTTAGATACAACGATTCCACTGCCTTTATACCGGTCACCTCTTGCCTTAGCCGTTTTTGACGACGCACAATATAGATTATCTCCCACTTGCATTTCAGATTCAGATTTAAAGGAAAATAAACGGCGTTTTGCTTCTCCCAGATAATGAAGCCTTGCTACTACCTCTTGACCTGGATAACAACCTTTAGAAAAACTAACCCCTGCTTCATCGATATCTAAATTAAGCATTTGAGGGACAAATTTTTCACTTGTGCCTATAACTACTTCAGGAATTTGAAAATCAATACAAGCCTTTTTCCATTCATAATCATTATCATTAATTTCTTCAATTACCTCCCCCGAAGAAACAATTAATAGTGACAAGCTTTCATTCATTGAATATGCACTT
>Ga0209228_1000670_pt1 | contig 17721 bp, 16 predicted proteins | sample METZYME_3_150m_FD_187547 | JGI IMG/M metagenome (GOLD analysis project Ga0209228, IMG submission 187547) | Marine microbial communities from oxygen minimum zone in mesopelagic equatorial Pacific - METZYME_3_150m (SPAdes) (version 2) | ecosystem: Environmental > Aquatic > Marine > Oceanic...
TTGAATATAAATACTCCAAAACCTTTAATGAGTCAGGACCTCGGTTTACTAGATCTCCTGTGAAGCATAACTTATCTAAAGCAGGATCAAATTCGATGTAATCAAGCAGCAGTCTTAGCTCTTCATAGCACCCTTGTAGATCTCCAAAAGCATAGGTTGTCATTGATTAACACCTTCTTGAGATAAACTTAAAAATTCATCTACAGTTAGGTTCTCAGGTCTTAATTCTGGATCAATTCCTAATTGCTTTATTTCAACAACTGTGAAGGCCTCTTTTAATGAGTTACTAATTTTTTTACGCCTTTGGTTAAAGGCCAAGATTAGTATTTGGTTTAATTTTGCGTCTGTAGTTTTATCTAATGGAGCTTTAGGGCTTATTTTTATCACTGATGACACTACTTTTGGCATTGGATGAAAAGCATTTGGCTTAACATCAAATAGTTTTTCAACTCTGCATCTTGCTTGAATTGACACTGATAGTCTCCCGTATATTTTTGAATTTGGTTTGCTCACTATGCGATCAGCGACTTCCTTTTGAACCATTAAATGCAAATCATCAAAATACTCGCCAAATTTAATAAGGTGAAAGATTAATGGAGTAGAGATATGGTATGGCAAATTACTAACAATTCTCATTTTTTTGTGACGGTATGAAGATGCAAAGTTAAATTTTAAGGCATCTGTTTGATGAACAAGTATTTTCTCTCTTTCTTCACTCTCCCTCAGCATCTTGACCAAGTCTCTATCTATCTCAATTACCTCTATCTGGCTAAGCTTTTGAAGTAATGCGAAAGTCAGTGCGCCTTGGCCAGGACCTATTTCTATGACGTGATTATCTTCTAACGGTTCTATAGCATCAACAATCTTGTTGATAATATTCTTGTCGTGCAAGAAGTTTTGACTGAATCGTTTACGAGGTCTGACGGTTCTTTCTTTCTGCATGATTAGCCATCTTTTTTGCTGTGTTCAAGGCAAAATGCAAGCTTTGATAGTCAGCGTGTTTATTGCCTGCTTGGTCAAGGGCAATCCCATGATCTACCGAGGTTCTTATAATTCCTAGACCCAAGGTAACATTGGCTGCTAAGTGAGGGTTGCTATATTTGAATAAAGGCAATATTTGATCATGATATAGACTAAGAATGACATCTCTATTAGGCTCTTGTAGAAAGGCCGAGTCTGCAGCTAGAGGGCCGTCAATCCTTAGGCCTTGATTTTGTAAGTTTATAATAGCTGGAAGTATTATCTGTTGCTCTTCATTACCTAATAATCCATTTTCTCCGGCATGAGGGTTAAGACCTAAGACGCCTATGTTTGGCTCTGATTCACTAAAGTAAAGCTTTAGATCTTGCGAAATAATTTTACATGAATCGGTAATCAGACCCTCTGTAATCATTGCTGATACGTCTTTAAGAGATACATGTGTTGTTGCAAGAGCAACTTTCATTGTATCGGATACAAAAAACATCAGCGGCTTCTTGCCGCACAAGTGACCTAAAAATTCTGTATGTCCTTTAAAATCAAAACCTGAGTCAGCAATAATTTCCTTGCTAACTGGGGCCGTTATACAACCTTTAAATTCATCTCTAAGACAAGCTTGAATAGCAGACTCGATCATCTCGAGGACATAAGGACTATTTGTTTTATTAAGGGAGCCTGCAAGACATTCTTCATAGAGATCAAAGTTGGTCACAAAAAGCTCATTATCGCCCAATTCTGATTGCTCTGTAGTAGGCTGATATTCTATAAGAGAAAGATCTAGATCAAGTATTTCAGCTCTTTGATTTAATAAATCAATATTGCCAAAGATCACAAAATCAGAATTATCTTTTCTCGTAGCAATGGACAGACAAATATCAGGACCAATACCTGCTGGTTCCCCTGAAGTGACGACAAAAGGCGAATTCATTTTTTGTTTATATAATTCTTGTTAGTTGTAAGGAAGAATTTCAACAAATGCCTCGTCTCTAAGTTCTCTTGCCCAGATCTCTATTTCACTTGAAAGCTTAGAATTTCTAATAGCCGAGATAGCTTTTCGTCTTTGTATTTCTTCAGTGTTATCAAAAACTCTGTTACCGAGAAATTCGATGATATGCCAACCATATCTTGATCGGAACGGCTGACTAATTTCATTCTCATCTAAAGAATAAGCCATATCTTCAAATTCAGGAACAAAGAAACCTCTTGGCGCCCACCCCATATCTCCTCCATCCTGAGCAGAGCCAACATCCTCTGAGACCGCTGCAGCCACAGCGCCAAAATTTCCTTCATCAATAATTTGTTGTCGTATTGTCTTCAGTTTTTCTTCGGCGGCTGAATCATCCAATACTTCATTAGTTTTTATTAATATATGTCTTACCTGAATCTGCTCTTCAAGGATTGGTTCATTTCCTTTTATTTGATTCAGTTTAAGTAAGTGAAATCCGCTGGATGTTTGAAATGGTTGACTCAGTTCGCCCTCTTGAAGCTGAATAGCTACTTTAATAAAGATCTCAGGCAATTGGTTGCCTTTCATCCATCCTAGATTTCCACCAGAAGCCGATTGTTGCCCACCAGAGTTTTCTCTTGCTAATTGAGAGAATTCTTCTCCTTGAGTTATCCTGTTCTCGAGCTCATAGATCAATGATTCTTTGGTTTCAATTTCTTTATTTCCAGCCCGTGAGCTTGTTGTTATCAATATATGGGATAAATTATAGTCGTAATTTAAAGCATCCTGCTCTTTTTGAAAGACTAAGAAACTATCCAGTTCGCTTTCTGTTACTGCAATTCTTGAGATCACCTCTCTTTGCCTGAGTTGTTCAATAATTAACTGTTGTCTTAATTCATTTCTATAATCATTGTAATCAATACCCTCCAGAGCCAGAACACCAGGAAACTCTTCAAAAGCAACATTATTATTATTAGCAACATTAGCTATTGCATTATTTAAAATTTCGTCAGTAATCCTTATCCCATATCTATCAGCTCTTTGTAACTGGACTCTTTGAAGAATAAGTCGTTCAAGGACGTCTTTTCTTATAGTTTCCATGGGAGGCATTTGACCGCCTTGCTGTTCTAGAGTTGCAATTATAAGACCAAGCTGATTTTCGAGCTCACTCCTTAAAACAATCCCATCATTAACTATCGCTACAACGCTATCTAAGAAATCACCTGAGCTGCTGAGTTCCCTAGTTTGTGAGTCTACCCCTGAACTGAATATCATGAGGGTGAAGATGATTGCTGTTAGTTGTTTTTTCATTTACATAAATTTTATGGAACATCATAGCCCAATATTCCTTCTTCCAGAAGGTTTTCTATTGGCATGCCTACCTCGCCTAATCCCTTAAATACAAATTGAATTGAGAATGAGGTATCAGTCTCACCGTTTCGGTATATCAAATGCTTTCTAGAAATAGCCCTAATTCCCCAACAGCATGATTCATATTCAATGCCAAAAAAGTGTTCCAGCGATTTCCTGTCTTCGATGGAGTAATTATACTTACCGACAAAGTTCCACTTATCTCTAATAGGCCAGGAGAATGAAGCGTCTAATTGTTTTAAGCTTTCTTTTCTATATCGATAAGAGAGATTCATTATTTTTGAATCTGAGGACTTATATCGGATACCAATTTGTGTTTTATTTATTTGTTCGTAATCTGAATCCCAAACATGACCTAATTTTATGCGCCAACGAGGACTAATAGACCACTGCATAGAGGCCAGATAAGCTGAAGAATCTTGATTGTTGGGTAATTCACCTGGCAAATTAATTTGCTGATCTTTGAAGTATCGTGTTTTACCAAATGTAAAGTTAAAATGTTCCGATGAATTTTCTTTGCCGTATATTCTGGAAGTTATCCCATAAGATAACTTGGAAGTATCCCCAACCCTATCTTGACCAAGATACCTATTTTTTCTGAATAATTCATAAACATTGCGATCTGGAACAATAGAATCAAAAATAGGAAAGTCATCTTGGTTTTTAAAGGGTATGTAGACACCTAAAATTCTAGGTTCTAATGTTTGTATGTAGCCTTGATCTTCCCAATTCTTTTTAAATAGTGCCTGTATATCAAGGCTATAAATTGGGACTGTTCTATTAGGCCTATCTTCATCCAAAGCATCATCAGCTGATTCATCAAGGTTATAGGATGTTAAATCAAGCTGAATCTCTGGTTTGACTTGCAGACCATTCAAGTTAAAAGTTTTAGAAAGATTAGGCATCATATGGAACCGTGTACCGGTAACATTCAAATTGCTATCAAAGTGAGCAAGATTAAGGCCTAGTCCATAGGATAGATTTGATTTTTGACTCATCCATTGACCATTAAAATCAACATAGGGCAGAATTCTATGCGGTTTATCATCTACAGAGATAGACTGATCTAAGATTTGAAAATTATCCATACCTATGTCAATAAACCAGTTCTCGGAAAAGCCCTGCATATGAATAGTTCTGAATAAATGAGTTCTACTTGTTGAATTTATACTGCTTGCTAAATCTTCAAAATACTCACTATCAGAAACATATTCTCCATCTATTGTAACTCTCCAGTTTGAGAGTAAATTTATGTTTTGATTGATGCCAATATAATTCCGAGTGCTGCCTGTGATATCGTCATTTGGCAGAATATCCAAGTTGATTTCTCCGGTTTGTCTGGAGGTTAGGAATCTTAAGCTATTAGTTAATTGGACTCCACGTTTGCCCATCCAATTAACAGAGGTCAACATATCCATATTTGGTGCAATATTCCAGTAATAAGGTATTTCAATCTCCGTGCCTTTTTTCGATGAAGATCCAAAGTTAGGAACAAGGATTCCTGATTTTCTTTTTTCAGATGCTGGAAAGGAAAGATAAGGTAGGAATAAGATTGGAGTATTTTTTACTTTTAAGACGAGGTTTTTTGCAATTCCTTCATCGCTTTTTATTTGTATGGCATCCGCTTCTATACCCCATGAGTCATCATTGCTAGCACATGAGGTGTAAAAGGGCTTGATTAGTGTAAAATCATTTTCTGACCTTATTTTTATCTCTTCAGCTGTACCTCTAGCTTGTGGCGATAGTAATTGGTAATCCGTTGCTGTAATAACAGCACTATTGTTGTCTGTTTCAATCACAGCACCCTCTGCAAAAACTAATAAATTATTGTTTTCAAGGATTAAGCCCTTATTTATTCTGATTTTGCCTAAATCTTCGTTATAAATGATCTCTTCTGCAGTAATATTATTTGCACCAGAGACAATTTTAATTTTATCTTTAATTTCTATTTCATCGCCAATCTCGCCTACTAATTGTCCTGTTTCAATAGTCCATGATTCATTTTTGGTTAATAAATTAGATATTGGATCTATTTTTGGGGCTAGACAGGTGGTTGCAAGCACCTTTATAGGGTTTAGAGTAATAGCAATAAAAACTATTAAGGAAAACGCATTAAGTCTAGAATGTTTCATGATCCTATGGTTATGAAAAATCAATAGTTAATTAATTTTATATGAATCCAAACAAAAGATATCAACTATTAGAGAGATGGGCTAGAGAAACTCTTGACTCATCGCAAATTGAGATTTATCCAATTAATTCAGATGCTAGTTTTCGAAACTATTTTCGTGTAAGTGATCATTCAGACAACACCTATATCATTATGGATTCACCTCCTGATAAAGAGAATAATCAGCAGTTTATTCTTATTTCTGAAATATTAACGAAAATGGAGATTCCATCCACGGTGGTCTATGCAAAGGATTTATCTATGGGTTTTTTTATTCTAAGTGATCTTGGGCCATCAACTCTACTCGATCACAATTTAGAGATAAGAATAAAAACTAAACGACAGGAGCACTACACTGAAGCGATAAACATACTTTTTTTAATCCAAAAAAATGGAAACACTTTTGTAGATCAATTACCTGTTTATGACCTAGAGCTCCTTGAAACCGAAATGAATTTATTTCTTGATTGGTATTGTATAAAAGAGCTTGGAATGAATGCCGCACAATTAAATGAATTTAATTTAGAGAACTGTTTTAAATATTTATCTGAGAGTGCTTTAAAGCAAGCCCAAGTATTTAACCACAGAGATTATCATTCCAGGAATATCATGATCTCAAAACAAGGTGAACTTGGTATTATTGATTTCCAAGATGCTGTTTTGGGACCTATTACATACGATTTAGTTTCCTTGCTTAGGGATTGCTATATTGAATTATCAGAAAATGAAATTAGGCATTGGCTTGAGGTTGTGCATCAAAGGTTAATTAATGAAGATTTAATAGATATTTCTTATGAAAAATTTGAGGTAGATTTTGATTTAATGGGCTGTCAGAGGCATTTAAAAGCTATTGGTATTTTTTCTAGACTGAAGCACAGGGATGGGAAACTCAATTACATGAAAGATGTGCCTAGAACTTTAGGTTATTTGAACAAGGTTTCAAAGAAATATGATGTTCTTGAGCCTCTCCAAAATTTTATTAATTCTACTTATTTGCAATGAAAGCTATGATTCTATCAGCCGGATTAGGCACAAGACTGATGCCCCTAACAGTAGGAAAACCCAAGCCTTTAGTTGAAGTTGCTAATAAGAGTCTATTGGAAAGAAATGTCCTCCATCTATATAAACACGGGGTTAAAGAAATGGTAGTTAATGGCTCCAGATTTGGTGAACAAATTGAGGCATTGATAAATTCTATACATCTGCCCGGACTAAAAATATTTTTCTTGGATGAAGGAATTGAACCCTTAGGGACTGCTGGTGCAATTTTTAATGCTCAGAAAAAAGGATACTTCCTTGAAGGTAATTTTTGGGTAGTCAATTCTGATGTTTTATCAAATTATAATTTTCCAGCGATTGAATTTACAAAGAATACTCTTGGTCATTTAATCTTGGTCCCTAATCCAGAACATAATATTCGAGGAGATTTTTGTATAAGGTCTTCAAGAGTAACTTTTGGGAGTAATGACAGATATACTTTTAGCGGTATTAGCTTCTTGTCTCCTAAAATTTTTTTAGAATCATCACAGAAAAATTTCTCATTAGGAGTTGTTTTCAAAGAATGGATTGATCGTAATTATCTGTCTGGCGAATTATTTTCTGGTGATTGGCTTGATGTTGGGACTATTGAAAGATTAAATAGAGCAGAAGAGCTAATTCATAACTTAGAATGAGTAAAAAGAAAAAGATTAAACCAAATACATCTCTAGTGCATGCAGGGAGAGATAAAAAATTTGCCAATGGCGCGGTTAATATACCCCCTTATCGCTCATCGACTGTTTTGTTTGATACTCTTGATGAATATAAAGCCTGGGATCATGATTATAAAACATTCAGATACGGAAGATTAGGCTCTCCAAACAGCTTAGCTCTCGAACAAGCTTACTCAGAATTGACAGGCGCTTATCGCTCTATAGCAACCAATTCCGGTATGTCTGCTATAAATATTGCAGTTAGTGCTTTCCTAGAGCAGGGCAGTCATGCCTTGGTTACTGAAGGTGCGTATGAACCTGCCGCTGAGTTATTTAAGAATCATCTCGGTTCTTTTGGGGTTGAGACCGAATTCATTTCACCATTAATTGGTGAAGAAATCGGTGAGTTGATAAAAGCTGAAACAAAGCTAGTCTACCTTGAGGCACCAAGTTCAAATACTTTTGAGATCCCAGATATTAATCTCTTGGTCCAAACAATAAGAGATAAAAGCCAAGCACTAGGAACAGAAATAATTATTATATTTGATAACACCTGGGCTGGACCTCTTTATTTCAAACCAATAGAGATAGGCATAGATATAGAAATTCAAGCTGCAACAAAATATATAGTTGGACATTCTGACGCAATGTTAGGTCTTGTGGCATGCACAGAGAAGACTTATCAAACTGTTAAAAATTCTGCTAGGAATCAAGGCATTTCAGCAGGGCCTGATACGTGTTACCTCGGCTTGAGAGGACTTAGAACTATGGCTGTAAGAATGAACGCTCAATATGATAGTGCTATTGAGGTTGCGAATTGGTTGGAAGACCAAGATATTGTTGACGAGGTTTTATATCCGCCGCTTAAATCATCTCATTCCCACGACAACTGGAAAAAGAATTTTACTGGTGGTGGAAGTTTAATGAGTATTGTCCTAAATAAGCAATATTCTGACAAAGAGCTTGCGTCTATGCTCGATCATATGGAGTTATTTGCAATGGGCTATAGTTGGGGTGGTTTTGAATCTTTAATCACTCCCTGTCGATTACAAAAAGATCGGACCTCTGAGATTGGTAGATTCAAAAATACATTCATGAGGCTGCATATTGGCCTAGAAGATGTTTCTGATTTAATCGAGGACTTAGATACCGGATTTAATAGATTGAGAAATAAATAGTTATTCAAATCTTTTACTAAGATTCTTTTGTATGGATTCTCTGATTTCATTCAAGGATTTATTGCAACCAAGTTTCTCAAGATCAATCGCTTTGGTTTGATCATTGCCGCAAATTGTAACCTCATTCCAAGGTGCTAAATCCATAGAAATATTTATTGATGCTCCATGATAGGTTCCTTTTTTTGTGATCTTGAGACCAAAACTTACTAGTTTCTTATTCTCATGATAAATTCCTGGATCATCATCATTAATTGTTAGATTTGATTGATAGTCCCTAAGACTTATAAGTATTGCATCTTGAAATTTGGAAATGAACTCCCTTGGTTTGGTTGACCGCCTTTTTAGGTCCAATAATGGATATACCACAAGCTGACCAGGACCATGAAAGGTGATTTTTCCTCCACGATCAGATTTTAAAAGAGGTAGTTGAGTATTTTCTGGAATGTCATCTTTGCTTGTTTTTATCCCATAGGTATAGACAGGTTCGTGTTCTAGAAACCAAATCTGATCAGAGGTATGGTTTGTTCTTTGAACTGTAAATTCTTGCATCTTCTTAAGAGTATCGGAATAGTTAGTGATTCCTAAGTTCTTAAAAAGTATCTTTTGAAGTTGTTTATTCAGCTTTGAAGTCTATTCGAACAGCAATAAGGCAGAGTCATAAAGCCAGCCCCATAAACTATCTTGCTCAACGGCAGTTTTTGCATATAACGACGATTCTGCTAGTACTGTATCATCATAGGTCAGAGTAAGCTTACCAATGGGTTTATTCCTATCGACCGGAGCTATAATAGGTTCAAAGATATCTATTTTCCTCTCAATATCTTTGGTGATACCTTTTGTGATAGTTTTAAGTACATCTTGACTTGCAACAAGGTCTATTTCATCATCAACTCCCTTCCAAACTTTTGCCTTACCATAGGTTCTTCCGTTTTCCACTAGTAGTTCTTTTTCAAAGAATCTGAAGCCATAGTTTAATAAGGCATACGCAGAATTATTTCGATCTTCACTTGATTTTGCTCCTGTGACCACTGCTATTAATCGCATCGAATTCTTTTCAGCAGTTGCAACGAGACAATAACCAGCTGAACTGGTATAACCTGTTTTCATCCCATCAATGCTAGCATCTCTTCTTAAAAGTCTATTTCGATTGTACTGGACGATAGGCTCTTTGGTTTGAGGGTCTTTTGCCTGATCAAATGAATAGGACCGTTCTGAATATAGATTAAAATATTCCGGGAATTCTTTAATAATTTGAGAAGCTAACATAGCCATATCCAATGCTGAAGAATAATGATCATCATCATCTAAGCCGCTTGCATTAGTATAGTTTGTATTATTAAGACCCAGAGCTTCCGCATACATATTCATGTATTCTGCAAAAGTTTCTTCAGAGCCTGCTAAGTGTTCAGCTAAAGCCACACTCGCATCATTTCCTGAAACAATAATCATCCCTTTTAAAAGATCATCTATTGTTACATCCATATACGGATTGAGAAACATCGTTGAGCCTCCAATTGATGAGGCACGCTGACTTATTCTAACTGGGTCATCCAACCTAACTTGTTCTTCCTTGATTGCTTGAAAGGCGGCATAAGCTGTCATCAACTTTGTAATACTCGCTGGTTTAATCATTGTTGTTTCATCTAAGCTGGCAATAACTGTCCCAGTATCAGTATCTAAAAGAACATAGCTTGTGACATCAATATTGGGTGCTTTTGGCACAATTACGATAGCCTGAGCCAATGAAAATGTCATCAGCAGCGGTAAGAAAATAACTGTATAGAATTTTTTCATTTAATTAAATTAATACTTTTATAGGATTGAGCCTAATTAGTTGAACTTTAACATAAATTCTTCAACATATGTATGAGATTGGGTATCTTATTATTGAGAAATTAGGTTGATATCTAGCTTCAAAGAAGTCAATTTTTTGATGGTGTCTTCATAGCTTTCTACATTTGTAACAGGACCAACTCTGACTCTGTAGAAGATTCTACGTCCTGATCTTGCTCTATTGATAAAAACCGATTTAACGCCAATGCTTGTAACTCTTTTCTTGAGCTCTTGAGCTCCTTTCTCTTCAGTAAAAGCACCTATTTGTATCAAAATTTTATTTTTATTTCTCGAAACAATTTTTTCGAAAATATTAGTTGAGAAGATACTCTGGTTATTTTTCTTAATTGATTGTGCTGCTTCCTCTTCTGAGACAGTTGTGACTCTGACAAATGCAGTTCCTTCAGAGAGCATATCAATCTTTTTTGCAGCGGCATATGATAGATCAATAATCCTGTTATCTACAAAAGGACCTCGATCATTAATTTTTACAATAACAGATTTATTGTTCGTTAGATTCTTGACATTGACATAGGAGGGTAGAGGTAGGGTTTTATGAGCAGCTGTGTATTTATACATATCATATCGCTCCCCACAAGCTGTAGCTTTACCATCAAACTGAGAGCCATACCAAGAAGCCACCCCTCTTTTTTTATAACCTTTGCTCGAAGACAACGTTCTGTATCTTTTGCCATCTATTTTATAACGCTCTCGATTATTACGTTGTATAGTGCATCCATCATTTAATGTCTTAGTTATTTCTTTTTTGCTCATTTTTGGCCCAGAGAAATTGTTCTGCATAGAGCAGCTCGAAACCATAAGAACAAATATAAGGATCGTGATATTTATTTTCACAGCATTAAAATACATTTGGAGAGAGAATTCCTTCGATTGATTCACCTAATTCTAATACAGCAAGAGCGTACATGACGTTCCTATTATAAGTTGTTATAACATAGAAATTATGAAGACCTACTAAGCTGCTATTTTTAGTCTGCTCACCTTCGAGGTAGATGATTTGTGCTTTTTGTGTTTGGTCTAATTTCGAGTCTAGAGGAACGCCAATGGCAACTAAATCTCCAATATTACTTTTTGGTTTAATCGTTTTTGATGCTAATTTTTCTTTTAGGCTTATATCTATTTTTATTTTGGACATAATATCTTTTGTTGGATCCCAGCCGTTCCTATTCAAATAATTACCGATACTCATTAGAACATCATCCCAAGAATTAAATAGGTCAATTTTACCGTCCCCGTTTCCATCAACAGCATAGTTTCTGTAACTGGATGCTATAAACTGCGGTGCTCCCATAGCTCCGGCATAAGATCCTTTGATACTAGAAATAGAGAAATCTTGTTCTCTAGATAAATAGAATAGGTTAATGAGTTCTTCTCTAAAAAATTTACTTCTTGGTGGGTAACCGACGGCTAGAGTATACAGAGAATTAATGACTTCATAGCGACCTTGAATGTTACCAAATGAAGTCTCAACCCCTAAAATACCAAGCAAAACTTTTTTTGGTACGCCTAGTTCTTCTTCAACACGATCTAATAGCTCTTTATGCTGATTTGCAAAGAGAACTCCTGCTGCAATTCTTTTTGGAGTTAGGAAAATTGACCTATATTCCTGCCAGCTTTTGGTTTTTTCGGCAGGGCGAGAGATTGATTCAATTAATTCTGGCAAGAATTCAACTTTATCGAAGATATTATTTACATACTGCTCATCAAAACCATGATCTCTAATTAGTTCATTCATTATTTCATTTTTAGCAATTGTCAAATCTTGAGCAGAATTTTCTGAACCTTCTGTTAGCAGAGAGGAGGAAATAAACAATAGAAGTGTTAGTATTTTTAATTGCTTCAAACTCATTTTGGTACTAATCTTTTATGGGTTCTTATGGACATTAGAACTCCTATTCCTATCATCAATGTGACACTTGAAGTCCCTCCTTTACTTATAAGGGGTAAAGGGACTCCAACCACTGGAAGAATCCCTGTAGTCATGCCCATATTGACAAAAACATATATGAAGAAGGTAAGACTAATGCTTGAGGCAAGTAATCTAGAAAAAAGGTCTTGCGAATTAATTGCGATCAAAAGCCCTCTAGCAACGATAAATAAGTAAATGGCAATAACAATTGAGATTCCAATTAACCCAAACTCTTCAGCAAGTATAGAAAAGATAAAATCAGTTGTTGTCTCAGGTAAAAAGTCTAGTTGACCTTGGGTGCCGTTCATCCATCCTTTACCAAAAAGGCCTCCAGAACCGATGGCAATCTTTGATTGGATAATATGATAACCGGCCCCTAATGGATCTTTTTCGGGGTCCAAGAAAGTTAAGACCCTTTTTTGTTGGAACGGATGTATATATCTCCAAATGAGAGGCAGGCTTGCAATAAAAATCAATAATCCTGATAGTAAATATCTTTTTTTGATGCCTGATAGAAAAACAATTACTAGCCCCGAAAAGGCAATTAATACTGAGGTTCCCAGATCAGGTTGTAATAAAATCATGATTGTTGGGAAGAGCACAATAAATAGAGAGAATACAATTGAGAGATTCTGTACTGGAAGCGTCCCATTAGAGATATATCTAGCAATCATCAGAGGCATGGCAATCTTCATCAATTCTGAAGGCTGAAATGTAATACCAAGATCAAGCCAGCGAGTTGCATTGTTTCGTGTTTCGCCCATAACTAAAACTAGTGCCAGAAGTAATACGCAGAAAAAATATAGCCAGGGGGCAATCCTTTTATAGTCAATCGGGCTTAACTGTGCAGCTATGATCATTGCAAAGATAGAAATCAGAATTTTTGTAGCATGATCAATTAAAAAGTTAATACTTCCATTAGATGCACTATATATCGCTATACCACTGATGAGAAAAATTACTAAGAATGCTGACAGAAGAGGCATATCAATATGAGCTCTATCAGCAATAACATTTGAATTTTTTAATTTAAATTGATCAATCTGCATTAGTTATAGTTCGTCCTAAATATGAATTAAATATTTTCTCTGCCACAGGAGCTGCTGAGACCCTTCCGCCACCTCCATTTTCAACTATTATTGAGACAATTATTTCAGGTTCATCCAAGGGCGCATAGCCTACAAATAGACCATGGTCTCTTAGTTCTAAAGGGACTTCCTTATTACTTGATCTATCTATACTAAAGACTTGTGAGCTACCTGTTTTTCCAGCAATTGGGGAATTATCAGGAAAAACCCCGTAAGCTGTACCCCTTCTTTCATTGACAACAGCAACCATACCTTGATGAACAAGATCCCAGTTTTCTTCCTTAATATCTGTAAGATAATTAATTTCTTCTGATTCTATATATTGGAGTTCCCCGGTTTTAGTATTTTCAATCGCTTTTAACAGGTGAGGTTTATGAGTACTCCCCCTATTAGCCACTATGGCCGTTGCTACTGCAAGTTGAAGAGGTGTTGCTAACATGTACCCTTGACCAATGCCAGCAATAATTGTTTCTCCTTGATACCAACTTTGATTTTCTCTTGAACTAAAATTATTTCTTTTCCATTCCTTGTTGGGCACAACGCCATTTTTTTCTGGATTAATATCTATCTTTGTTGGTGCTCCCAAATTAAATTTCTTTAAAAAGAGGCTCATTTTTTCAATCCCCATTTCATTTGCTACTTCGTAGAAATACACATCGCAAGAGGCCTGTATAGCCCTGACAACATTAACCGAACCATGAGTTTCCCAATCATTGAAAGGTCTGGAATAATTTGGCAGTAAGAATTTACCTTCACAAGGCATGTAAAGCTCTGGCTCAACAATTCCCATCTCTAAAGCACCTAAAGCGAGCATTGGTTTTATAGTTGATCCTGGGGGATATTGCCCTGCTATAGCTCTATTAAATAGGGGTTTGTTTTTGTTCCTTGTAAAAGTATTAAATTCATCTTGAGTTAGCCCCAGACTTAACTGATTTGGATCAAAACTTGGTGTACTTACCATTACTAATATTTCTCCATTGGAAGCGTCAAGAATAACTACTGCTCCCTTCTGGTCACCCATTGCTTTGTATGCAACTTCTTGAAGCTCGCTGTCAATGGTTAGTGTCAGGTTATTTCCTGATTGGAAAGGATCTTGACCGATTGTTTCCATGACTCGCCCTCTAACATTAACCAAGAGTTTTTGAATACCAGGTTGACCTCTCAAATATGATTCAAAGTTTCTTTCAATTGAGGTCTTACCAATTTGTTCTTTGCCAGTGTAAAAACCTGGGTCGAAACGTGAGTAGTCTCCACTTGAAATTGAGCCTACATAGCCGAGTGCGTGAGCGAAAGCCTCACCTTTAGGATAATGCCTTGATAATCTAGATTTAATATCAATACCTTTAAAGTTAATTCGGTTATTTGCAAAAATAGCAACTTCTCTGTCATCTAAATTTCTTTTTAGAACGATACTTTTAAATTGCAAGTTTCTTTCTATTCGTTTATTTATCTCGCTGAAACTATCTTTTGAGATCAGCTCAAGTTCAGCAAGGTTCTGAAGTGTTTTATTAATATCAATTACTTGCTCAGGAATCATCTCCAATTGGAACACTGGTTGGTTACTGGCCAGAATGGCACCATTTCTATCAAAAATTAATCCCCTCGAAGCCGGAAGTGATTGCGTTCTTATCGTGTTGTTTGCAGACCTTAATTTATAGTCATCTGATTCAACAACCATTAAGTAAAATAAACGAGTGAATATTATTGAAGCAAGAATTAATATCACTAATGAACAGAATAAAACTCTAGAAAAGAAAACTTCTTTTTCTGTTTCTTGTGTGTTTGAAGATTTAAATTCCATAATATTTTATTACTCTAGGAAGACGGACTCCATTTTTTGGATGAAACCCATGAAAATTGGCCAAATAATTACTGCAATTGAGATATTAATCCATGCTATGACACTAAGATTCATGGTGCCGCTTACACCTTGAATCCATAGTGATAATACCTCTCCAAGCGACAAGAAGAGTAAAACAACTACCATAATCTGCCAGATAGGATAGACCCTTATCTGGAATCTAAATCGATATGATAAATAAGAGATAATAGATAAGATCATTGCATTTTCACCCATTAATCCTCCAGCCATCAGATCGAGAATAAGCCCTGAGAGCCAAGCGGAAAGAACCCCTATTAGTGCAACATTAAATATAGAGAAATAAATGACAGTCATCATTAACCAAGGAAGTCTAAAAGAATTTATAAGATCTGGAAGAGGGATAATTGTTAATACAATAGATAGGAGGATAATGCTCCATGTAAAAATTAGATTTCTAATACTTTTATTCATTTGTTTGTATAACCCACACTTCATTTATGGTTTTCAAATTAGCAAAAGGTAAAATTTCAACTTCTAGAAAAGGGTTGCCAACTTCTCTTGAGATTTCTTTTATTGTTCCGACTGGGAAGCCTTCAGGATAGCGACCTCCTAAACCTGAAGTTATTATAATATCTTCTTTTTTTATATCGGAGTTTATAGGTAAGGTATTAATTCTGAGTTTATTAAATTCCCCTGTTCCAATGGCTATGCTTCTTAATCCAGTTCTTACTATTTCAATAGGTATAGCATGTTCAAGATCACTGATTAATAGTACTTCTGAGGCAAAGATCTGATCTCGTATCACATGACCAACAATTCCTTCTGCGTTCACAATAGATGAACCTAATTTAATACCATCTCTACTTCCACGATTAATAATGATTTGATGTTTATTTAAAATTTTACTCGTCGAAACTATATCGGCAAATAGATAGGTATTTTCTGCTTTCGGCTTTGAATTGAATAATTCATAAAGCCTTTTATTTTCAGATTCCAATCTATAGATCTGCTGCATTTGGGATTTCAGATTTAGATTTTCTTCTTTTAATTCTTGATTCTGGGCAATAATTTCTTCTTTGTTTAAAAAATTTGCATATAGACTTTTCTTAAGATTATTGGGTAAATTTATCAGATATTGGATGGGGTAAAGTGATGCCGAGAGATAGCTTCTTAATTTTACTGTGTAAGTTCCTTGGTAATCTTGGTACATCAAAACTGAGGACAAAATTATCACTATTATCAGCCTATAAGCTGAGTAGTTTTTTTCAAACCTGTTTATTCTTTGTTGAGGGTTTAACGGCATTTTTATTCTCGTCCGTTATTATTGATTTTGCAGGCAATCAATTCAAATCAAAAATATCAGTGCCTTTCTGATCAAATATTTCAATAATCTTACCACCACCTCTTGCAACACAGGTCAATGGGTTATCTGCGAGAAGAACAGGAAGGCCAGTTTCTTCAGCCAGCAGCTTTTCTATATTATTTAACAAGGCACCTCCACCTGTGAGGACGATGCCACGTTCAGCAATATCTGAACCTAATTCAGGAGGTGTTTGCTCTAAGGCAGACTTAAGGGCATTAGCTATAGATTGGAGTGGCTCCTGGAGCGCATCGAGGATCTCATTACTGTTTAGCGTGAATGTTCTTGGCACACCTTCTGATAGATTCCTTCCTTTAACAGATATTTCACTTACCGCATCTCCAGGATATGCGCTACCTATTTCATGTTTGATTTTCTCAGCTGTGGCTTCACCTATTAATATTCCATAATTTCTTCTTATAAAATTAATTATTGATTCATCAAAAGTATCGCCACCTATTTTTACGGAATTTCCATAGACGATCCCATTCAAAGACAGAACAGCTATCTCTGATGTTCCGCCACCAATATCAACCACCATTGATCCTCTGGCTTCATGAACTGGAAGACCAGCGCCAATTGCAGCAGCCATAGGCTCTTCGATTAAGAAGACTTTTCTAGCTCCAGCACCTTCTGCAGATTCTCTGATTGCTCGACGCTCAACTTGAGTTGAGCCAAATGGTACACAGACCAACACTCTGGGGTTTGGTCTAAAAAATCTTGTTCCATGAGCTTTCTTAATAAACGCTTGTAACATAGCTTCAGTAACTATGAAGTCTGCAATTACCCCGTCTTTTAAGGGTCTAATAGCTTCTATGCTTCCCGGGGTTCTTCCAAGCATGGCTTTAGCATCAGTTCCAACAGCTACAACAGTTTTTGTTGGTTTTCCATTTTCACTTCTTAGCGCTACAACTGACGGTTCATTTAGAACAACACCCTTGCCTCTAGCATAGACAAGTGTATTTGCTGTCCCTAGATCTATTGAAAGATCATTGGAAAAGTATCCTATAATGTTTCTTATCATTTTTAATTGCTTAAAAAAATTTGGTAGACAGCATACTCTAACAACGAGTAGGATTTTGAGCAACAGGAAGTTATTATAAGCTATATATTTTTTAGCCCTTATTTAATGAGTATCAATAAGTCTGACATAGAACATCTTTGTAATCTTTCAAAGCTTAAATTGGAAGAAGGCGAAAAAGCTGTTTTTCTAGAGCAAATGCAATCTATTCTAAAAATGATTGAAGAACTCCAGGAAGTGGAAGCTGAAGATATAATCCCCATGGCTCACCCGCTAGACATGTCACAACGATTAAGAGCAGATGAAGTTTTAGAAACTGATCGAAGAGAGGAG
>Ga0209228_1000674_pt1 | contig 17695 bp, 16 predicted proteins | sample METZYME_3_150m_FD_187547 | JGI IMG/M metagenome (GOLD analysis project Ga0209228, IMG submission 187547) | Marine microbial communities from oxygen minimum zone in mesopelagic equatorial Pacific - METZYME_3_150m (SPAdes) (version 2) | ecosystem: Environmental > Aquatic > Marine > Oceanic...
CGACAAGTTCCTTTAAGTCGATAGAATGGTTTCTGCCGTTTTGTGGCTGGATGATGATATGTCCTTTATTATTAATATCAAAATATTCTGAACCCCAACCACGGATGTTATATAAATCACGTGAATCCTCAATAGTCCATTTTGTCATAAGACGGCACCCTTTGGTCTAAACGGCAACTTTACATGCGCTAAAATTTTTTCACTTAATATTTTAAATTTATATTATCTCTTTGAAAAGTCAATCCATTTGAGGTGGCTTTGGTTTTTAAAAATTAAAAGGAAAGCAATAGGGCTATTGATTAATTTATGATATATATTCAGACCGTCTACGAAAGATATTTAAAGGAGTTGGAATGAAAATAGAAGGTGTAGATGTTAGAAAAATTTCAGAGGATTTTGGCACACCGGTATACGTATACAGTATGACGGCTCTTCGGCGCTCTATCGAAGAAATCAAAAAGTTGTCTCCGGTGACCCGTTACGCTATGAAAGCGTGTTCCAATCCGCGCGTTTTAAAAGAAATGTTAGACCACGGTATAAAGATCGATGCGGTTAGTGTTTATGAAGTGAGGCGCGCAATCAAAGCTGGTTTTAAACCTGAAGATATTTGTTTTACTAGTGATGTTTTTTCGAATGCAGATGATGTTCAGTTCTGTTTGGATAATAAAATATTTACCAACTGTGGAACACTTGGAATGTTAGATGAGTATGGTTGCGCTTTCAATAAAGCAGATCAAGGGAATCCTAAGGTATCCATACGGATCAACCCTGGGGAAGGCGCAGGACATTCTAAGAAGACAAACACGGGCGGGCCCTATAGTAAACATGGTATTTGGTTTGAAAACCTGAGCGAAGCTAGAGACATCGCAAAAAGGCATGGCCTGATCATCTCTGGAGTGCACACCCATATTGGATCTGGTGGTGATATGGATCATTTGAAACGGATTACTGGGAAGTTGGTAGACTTTGCTAAAGAATTTGATGAACTGGAGGTAGTTAACTTTGGAGGTGGTTTACCTTACCAATACAATCCCGACTTACCGCAAGAGGATATTTCGAGGTATAAATCGATTCTTACCGAGCGGATGGGAGTTCTAGAAGAGCATTTTGGTCGAAAAATAATATGTGAAATTGAACCTGGCCGTAGGTTTGTAGCTGGGTGCGGATATCTGATCGGCGAAGTACGAGCGCTGAACCACACCTTTGAGGAAGATGGGAAAAGGCTCGACTATGTGCTGGGTAATATTGGGTTTTGTCATTTGATTAGGCCTATGGCTTATGGATCATTTCATCCTATATGGATTGTGGGAGATGACTTGGGTCCTGAGCAGGACATCATCGTAGCTGGCCCGGTTTGCGAGTCCGGTGATGTTTTAACTCAAGAAAATGAAGAGCCGGTACCGAGGAGACTGCCAATGCCAAAGGCGGGTGACCTCATTGTCGTTGGCGGGGCTGGTGCTTATGGTTTTTCGATGTCTTCTAATTACAATACTCAGCCTCTTATTGCCGAAGTGGCGGTGGAGGGAGATCAATGCCAGTTAACCCGGCGAAGACAGACTCTTGATGACATGTTGCGAGAGGAAGCGGATATATTTTAATAAATAACTATAATTTTTAAATTGGTGTAATGCTTACGTATTGAGAGGTGAGTTGTTTTAATCGTAATCTTTAGAATTTAGAATAGTGGAGTGATTTTTTGGGCCATTTGTATGTCAGCTAAAGTTACGCCCCCAGATGAATGTGTCCAATACTTCACCGATATGCGTTTGTAGTTGATGTGAATGTCTGGATGGTGGTTGTTTGACTCGGCTGCCTCTGCTACTTTTGTTACGAAATCAATTCCCTCCATGTAGGTAGAAGCGTGTTTGACCCTTTCAATATACGGGACACCGCGTTCATTTTCTCCGGCTTTCCAATCGGGCACGAGTTCCTTGATTTTTATCTGAAGCTCTTCTTCTGTTAATGTTTTTTTTTCAACCATTGCTTTGCTCCTAAGTTTGCGTTATCAGAAAACACTAACTAGTTTATAAAACTTCTTGTTGTAGTCGATCCAATTTATGACGCAAAGTGACTTCATTTGTTTTATAAACAAAACTTTCTATCCCATTAATTTTCAATACAGGGATTCGTTCCCTGAATTTTTCATACAACGTTGGGTCAGACTCAATGTCGGTCATCACCAATTTTAGGGGATAATCTGCGAGCACTCTGTCTACAATTTCTTTCATATCGTCACAGAGGCTACAGTCACTTTTTGTTAGAATTTCTATAACTATTATAGCCGTCATAGTTGAACCCAATTAGTGAGTCACATTGTGTGGGTCATCGTAGTGAACTTACCCCAAACCGTGAGAACTGCAAATAACAAGACTGTGCTCCATAGAATGATCATTGCAATGGGTCTTTTTTTAGGGTCGGTTTCAGGGCTCTGGTCTATGAATGGTACGCTGAGAAGACACAAGCCAATTAAAATTGGTGCGAAAATTAAAGAAGGGACCCAAAGGTTTTCCAAAGCATAAATCCAAACGAATTGCCATGGTGGTTTGGTGACTTCAAGACCCATGATGGGTGCATTCCCCAATGGTGGAGAAACTGTTAATGCGAGTAAGCAGATAACAGTAAAGACACCGACTCCGGCGCGACGAAGGTATGCCATATGCTGAGTGAAGGGGATCATGCGACCCGTATCGGCCCCGTCAGGCTTTGCAGAAAGCTTGTGATGTTTAATGTAAAACACGTGAAGGCCGAGTAAGACCATCGTAATGATTGGTAGTAAAGATATGTGAGCCATATATATTCTACTGAGTAATGGTACGCCCGGAGAAAATTTTTCTGTCAGAGGGACTCCTAAAATACCAAATTTTTCCGCAACCCAGAGAAAGTGATCTAATGCTTCATATCCTTCCTGGTCCCACTTGAGAACGGTTCCTGTAAACATCAAGGTGATCATGAACCCCAGTAGACAAACACCGATTAGCCAGTTGATCTCTCTTGGGTTTTTATAGGATGCGGTGTAAAATACACGAATCATATGAAGTATAATTGTGATTGTAAGAATCTCTCCTGCCCAGAAATGAATTCCGCGAAGAAACCATCCAAGATATACCTGGTCCATAAGAAAATGCACGCTGCTATTGGCTCGTTCTGGAGTTGGATTAAAGAATTGAGCTAGTAGGATCCCACTTATGACAAGGACTCCGAATGAGGTCATCGTCATCCCACCTAAAGAGTATTTTATAGAGTTCGAGTGTTCGGGGATTTCGTACTCAAGAGTATCTAGACCCAATCGCTGCTTAAGAATATTTTGAAATTTACTCATAGGCCTTTTCTCGATAAGAATGGTGCGTATGACTACCTAGTGTTTTTCTCCAATCCGGAAAAGACATAGTCCTAGAAAAGCCAACCCGGAAATAACAGTAATAGTTATAGCGACTTTGTGTCCTTTTACATTTGGAGAAACCCACTTGTGCAATGCTTCTTCTACATGTTGTTTTTTGTGTTGGTCATGTTGGTCATGTTGGTCATGTTGGTCATGTTGGTCATGTTGGTCATGTTGGTCTGCAGAATTTGTTTTTTCTTTAAAACGTTTCATTGGCTCACTAGTTGCCATGTCATCCATTAACGAAGCATTACCTAAAGAGTTGATACTTGAAAACGGGGAATCTAACGGACTCTCATCTATTGCAGGAAGTTCTGTGTCTCCTTGGTTACCAACAGAATAAATCGAATCATTGAAGGAAGTGGTTTCTTCAATTGGAGAGGGTGTGAGTTTTTCTTCTACATGCTCACCGCCATGGGCAAGTATTAACTTTGGGGTTGCTAGTAAAAAAAAAGATAATAGAAGAATGGATTTAGTATTCATTTTATCAGCCTCGCTGAATGAGTTGAGCGAATGCTTCCATAGTCTCGTCAGTAGCCCAGTCTCGGGGACCGATGGCTTTGTGAACGATAATGCCATTTTTATCGACAACGAAGGTTTCGGGAACCCCTGTTGTTTTGTAATCTTGTTTAGCCAACTTGCTGTCTGGGTCAAGCAGGACAGGAAAGGTTAAATTGTATTCCTTTACGAATGGAGCTATGAGTGATAGGTCTTTATCGACACTGATCGTTAGCATTTCAAAATCATATTCTCGAAATCGTTGATATAGTTTTTCCATAGATGGCATTTCTACCTTGCAGGTGGCGCACCAAGTTGCCCAGAAGTTGATAAATAATACCTTGCCACGATAGTCCGAGAGTCTAACCTTCCCTCCTTGAAGAGATGTTAATTCAAACTCGGGTGCTAGGAAAGCTTCAGCCGGATATTCGACCTCACCCGGCTTGAGATCGACCTTGTTTATAAAAACAATATAAAATGAAAGTAGGGCGGTTACCAATAAGGCATAGGGAATGTAGATACTGGTTGGTTTTTGTTCGACAATCGTATTCATAAGTTATTCTTAAAGTCGTTGTGGTTTGTAAGGACGATAAAACTTTTTATCAACCAAGACAATTATTTCGTCCAGAGTTTTTCCTTGTTTGTATAATTCGTAGGCGTAAAGAACTTCATTTATGCAGGTATCGCACTTAGATCCGTGTTCGTTAGTAAAACATGTAAGCAAAGTTTTATGTTGATGGTTTTTTTTGCAGTAACAATAGCAAAATTGGCTATCTATGATTTTTGGAATTTCAGCAGCAATACGGTATGCCTCAGCCGTTTTCCCAGTATAAAAAGCTGAAGACATTACAGGACGGTTTTCAATCAATTTTCCTGTTGCTGGAGCTACAGGAGTCACATGTTCAGGTGGTTTTGTTATTGAATATACGCCAATCAGGATTAATGTTATTGCGCTGATAAAAATAAAAGGTCTTAGGTTACGCTTTGTTTTTTTGTTTTTTTTCTTCACAAGAACTCCCGGTTAAACTTAGTGTCTCAGCAAGAAGCGAGTTATAGATAATGTAATTGTATTTAGATTATATGGAGTGCTACTAATCAATTCAAGAGGAAGTTGGGAGAGAGTTGTGAGAAATAATAATACAAAAAGGATGCTTTAAGCAGGCAGAAGACTACACAAAAGCATTGACATTTTAATTAGAGTTCAAATTAACGAATTGCAGAGTACCATTTACTCAAGGTCTGGGGAGAAAACCCGAGTAAAAATAGGCTGCCAATGGTGATATTTCTTAGTGTTGTATATAAAATTCCTTCTTTCTTCCACCTACGTGCAGATGTATGTGTTTTTTCCTTGAGAAGTATGATTTCCCCTTGTTGACCGAGACGGCGAAAAAAATCGAGGTCTTCACAAATTGGGAGTGGGGAAAACCCACCCATTTTCTGAAATATGTCGTTTCTTACAAAGATCGCTTGATCACCATAAACAATGTTGAGATATTTTGCACGCCAAGTCGCTAATAAAGAGATGACCTTTAGGGAAGTTTTTTCAGATTCGATTTGAAGGCTGAATGCACCGCCAGCAGTTTCAGTTGGAGTCATTCTTTTTTTCATTCTCACGAAACTTTTTTTGGTTAATTTACTGTCGGCATGCATAAATAGAAGAAGGCTACCAGTTGCTTTTTTTGCACCTGCATTCATTTGACGGGCTCTTCCAGGCTTGCATTTGATAACCTGAGAAGCCATGGTCTGGGCTATTAAAATTGTGGCGTCAGTGCTTCCACCATCTACCACAATTATTTCATGAGGGTTTAGGTCAGAGATAGCTCGCAAGCTGTCCTTTAATATCAAAGCCTCGTTAAGTGTAGGGATAACAACAGAAATTTTCAAAATATCAAGTTGCCGTATGACAGGTCGCGAGTAAAATAAAACGGGTACGGTGATTCACGAGAAATGATATATTTAGACACTGACTTGAGTAAATCATAATTGTTGAGTGATTGCAACGTTGGAGAAAATCACCATATACTTAATTAGGTTTAAGCTTCTACACTTCTAGATTTAGATGATATATAATTTACAAAGTTTTATTAAGGTATAAATTTTTTTGTCATTAAGCTTATGTTGGCACATTTTATAGATTCAAAGTCGTTCCAATGTGGATATTTTAAAGATCAAAAATCTTTATTCGAAGAATACCTATTGGAGGATATTTCAGAAGTAGAGTTTGAGTATTTATTGGCTCATGGGATGAGGCACTTCGGTGACTATTATTTTCGCCCTCGTTGTCTTGATTGTTACAGGTGCATCCCTATTCGTGTTAGGACTGATGACTTTAAAATGACGAGAAGGCAGGAAAGGGCTTTAAAGTCTTGTCACAAGGTAAGAGTTGAGATTGGTGCACCTCGATACACAGATGAGAAGTTTGATTTATATATTGGTCATAAGAAAAAGTTTTGTGCGTTGCAGGATGATGTCGAAGATGAGAAGAATTTTCGTCTCTCATTTTATGTCAATACGTCTTTTGGAATCGAGTTTGAGTATTACATTGATGAAAACCTTATTGGCATAGCTTTAGGGGATCATACTTCGAATACATTTTCTGCCATTTACACTTTTTACGATACTGATTATTCTAAACTAAGCTTGGGTACTTTTAGTATTCTAAAGCAATTAGAATTTTGCCGACAGCGGGGTATAAAGTTTTTTTATCTGGGATACTATATAGGAGACAATCGATCACTCAAATACAAGGGGGATTTCAGGCCTAATGAGATATATGTTGACCACTCGTGGCGACCCTTTAGAAATGCTAAAGGAGAATATCTTGTCCCTGAACATAATGTCTTGTGGCGAAATACAGACTTTTTGGTTCAAGCCAAAGTTGACCAGTTTGGGGAGAAAGTTGAAAGATCGAAGTTGAAAGAAAACCTCTTTTTTTGAAATGTGACGAGGTTTGTTCAGATTACATTGAAGAATAAAAGGTACAACCATATCACTAGTAGTACATTGAATATCACACCGATGTGAAAAACTACGTTAAACAGTTTTGAATAGGTAAATTTGTACTTCACTGGCGATCTCCTGTTAATCTCACCTTTTAGTCCATAACTAGGGTTTTTAATCTTGAAGCTAGACTTGAACTGCGAATTAATTTACGAGTTGGCTTGTCTATTAGATTTAGGCTCATATACAATCTTTCCAGTTTTAGAAAACAATTCGATTCTGCGATAGCTCTGCCACCGGCATCTCTGATTTCATTTCTCCAAATACTTAAACAGCTCAAATGACTTAAGTTAGTTGATTGAGACAATGCAATCGCTCCTTCGTCACCTATTTTATTTGAACACAGATAAAGCTTTTTAAGTTTGATTAGCGTCTGAGAGGCGGCAATTGCTTTTACTCCCTGATCTCCTATTCTTGTGCTATCCATGTGGAGAGCGGAAAGGGAAGGTAAACATGTGGACATAGCTAATGCTTCAGCTCCTTCAGGCCCGATGGGGTTTGAATCTAGAAACAGGGTTTCTAGGTTTTTTAAATTTAATGAAGTCGCAAATGATTGAACTCCACCTAGCCCAATTTGGTTAGCTTCTAGCATGAGGTAGCTAATTTTTTTTGCTAACTTTGACTCTGCTAGTGCTTTTGCTCCTAAATTACTTATTTTGTTGTGGTTTAAAAATAGTTTCTCCAGATTTGGAAGGCATCGACTTTTGGATAAAAATTCAATTTCTGCATCGCCCAAACCGTTGTTGCTCAGATAAAGTTGTTTAACTCCCTTTAGTGTATCTCCAGCTTGACATAAAAGACGCATGTGTTCAGGGGTGACACCTTTGTCTTCTAAATCTAGAAGGTCTCCCTCTGGAGTTAGGTGAGAAAGTATGCATTCCTCCAACTTTGATTTGGCTTTTGTTTTCAAAAAGATTCTTCCTCTGCAGTAAATAGTCGGGTATCAAGTACTAATCTATATAATTTTCATCAAAATTACAAACAGTGTTATATGGATATTTAATCTAATTATTGTGGTGTAAGAGGGACTTAAATTCGGTATAAAGTATAAATACTGTAACTATACTCTCGTCTATTAAATTCTTTACAATCAAATTGGCAAAACGGCATTGTTGCGGAAAAAGTATTAATTTTTCTGGAGGGTTTCATGATTATCGGAGTTCCTAAAGAGATAAAAAAAGATGAGTATCGTGTTTCCCTAACTCCTGCAGGGGCTCATGATCTCACCACTGATGGACATACAGTCCTTGTAGAGGATGGAGCTGGTGAAGGGAGCGGACTTTCTAATCAGTCATATGAGGAGCAGGGCGCCAAAATTGTCGAACGAAAAAATATTTTTTCCCAAGCCGAAATGATTGTAAAGGTTAAGGAACCTTTGCTAGAAGAATTTGATAGTTTGAGAGAGGGTCAAATTCTTTATACATACCTTCACCTGGCCCCCGCGCCTGAATTAACTCAAGCACTTCTTGACCGTAAGGTGATAGGTATAGCTTACGAGACAGTTCAATTAACGGATGGCTCGCTCCCTTTATTGATTCCGATGAGTGAGGTGGCGGGGAGGATGTCAATACATGAGGGTTCAAAATACCTTGAAAGAGAGAATAAAGGGCGTGGCATTCTTCTTGGTGGTGTCCCGGGTGTGGACCCTGGACATGTAGTAATTATCGGAGGTGGAGTTGTAGGTGCTAACGCGGCTAAAATGGCAATTGGTACGGGGGCCTCTGTGACGTTATTAGATGTGAACTTAAACCGGCTGCGTTATTTGGATGATATCTACGGTGGGCGCCTAAAAACTTTAATGTCCAATCGAGTAAACCTTATCGAATCACTTCGAACCGCTGATTTAGTCATTGGAGCAATACTCATTCCTGGTGCAAGAGCGCCAAAACTCATCACGCGAGAAATGCTTTCATTGATGATGCCTGGTTCGGTGATTGTTGATGTTGGAATTGATCAGGGTGGGGTGATAGAAACCTCTCGTCCCACTACTCACAGCGACCCCATATATATAGTGGATGATGTTCTACACTATTGTGTAGCTAACATGCCAGGTGCGGTAGCGCGTACGTCAACATTTGCATTGACCAATGCAACCTTTCCTTATGCTTTAGAGTTAGCTCGTAAGGGATTTAGTAAAGCATTTCAAGATAATCCAGCACTGGCTAAGGGTCTGAATGTGTTTAATGGTTATGTGACATACCCTGCAGTGGCAGATGCTCTTGATATGGAGTGTGTTTCTTTAAATAAAATTCTCAATTGACACATTATTAACTTAACTTTGCAAAGAACTAATGAAGCCGTCTAACTTTGTTCACCTTCATTTACACACTTCTTTTAGTTTGCTCGATTCTTCTCTGAGACATGATGCCTTATTTAAACGTGCGGCAGAGTTCAAGATGCCTGCTGTTGCTATGACTGATCATGGCAACATGTTTGGTGCAGTTGATTTTTATACTGGAGCAAAAAAGTATGGGCTGAAACCCATCATCGGTTGTGAGGTGTATGTGGCTCCCGAAAGCCGTCATGACAAAAAAGACAAGCATGATCTCAGAGACGCGTCCTATCACCTTATTCTTTTGGCTCAAAATGAAAAAGGATACAAAAACCTTCTTCAGCTAGTAACGCTTGGATATATGGAGGGTTTTTATTATAAGCCTCGTATTGACAAAGAGCTGTTAGCTGAGCATGCAGAGGGCCTAATTGCTCTGAGTTCATGTGGACGTGGCGAGGTTGCTCATAATGTTAATAAGGAAAACATACCACGTGCTATTAAAATTGCAGACCAGTACAAGGATATTATGGGGCCGGGTAACTTTTTTCTCGAACTCCAGAATCATAAAATGGAGTATCAAGAAAAAACCAATAATGAATTAATTAAAATTGGAGATAAGCTCTCTTTGCCATTGGTTGCAACGAATAATTGTCATTACTTGAGACGCGAAGATTTCCATGCTCATGAAATTCTTCTTTGTCTTCAAACAGGAAAAACTATGAGTGACCAATATCGTATGCGTTATCCTTCGGATGAATATTATTTTAAATCTTCTGAAGAAATGGCGGAACTATTTCGGGATATTCCGCAAGCGATAGAAAACACTCTAAAGATCGCAGAACGATGTGAGTTGGAACTAGATTTTGATAAACTTAATTTTCCAGATTACCCAGTTCCAGAAAGTTATACTCTTGAGTCGTATTTAGTGGAGCAAACAAATAAAGGACTGGAAGAGCGATTCCAAGAGATGACAAAACTTGGATTAAACTATGAGCAGTCAATTTATAGAAAAAGGTTGCAAGAGGAGCTTGGCATTATTGAGCGGATGGGTTATCCCGGATACTTTTTGATTGTATGGGACTTTATAGATTATGCTCGAAAAAACGGTGTTCCGGTAGGTCCTGGTCGCGGTTCTGCTGCAGGAAGTTTAGTGGCCTACTCACTTCGTATAACAGATATTGATCCCCTGCGGTATGACCTCCTTTTTGAACGATTTTTAAATCCTGAAAGAGTCAGTATGCCTGATATCGACATCGACTTCTGCATGACTAAGCGTGACAATGTTATTAAATATGTTAGTGATAAATATGGTGGCAGCCAGAATGTAGCACAGATAATCACGTTTGGCAGTATGAATGCCAAAGGGGTGCTAAGAGATGTTGGGCGTGTTTTAGATATGTCTTATGGGGAGGTTGACAAAATAGCAAAGCTGGTCCCTAACCGCTTAAACATATGTCTCAAGGATGCTTTGAAAGAAGAGCTGCGATTTGAAAGCATGAAAAGAGATAGCGAAAAAGTAAAAGAACTTCTTGATACTGCTTTAAACTTGGAGGGGCTGCCTCGTCATTGTTCTACTCATGCCGCTGGGGTTGTTATTTCCTCTAAGTCTCTGACAAACTTTCTTCCCTTATATAAATTTCCAAGTAAAGGTAAGGGAGAGCAGGATGAAGTAGTGACCCAGTACTCTATGGGGAGCGTAGAAAAGCTAGGTTTGTTGAAAATGGATTTTCTAGGCCTTAAAACTCTTACCGTAATAGATAATGCTCTCCACCTTATTAAAGATTCGCTCGGCGTCAATCTGGATATCTCGTCGATCCCGATGGCTGACCTAGAGACCTATAAACTACTTTGTAGTACTCGAACACTAGGTGTTTTTCAGTTGGAGAGTTCAGGGATGCGCGATCTACTCAAAAAAATGAAGCCAGACTGTTTTGAAGATATCATTGCTCTTCTTGCTTTATACAGACCTGGTCCTTTAGAGAGTGGAATGGTGGACGACTATATTAAACGAAAACATGGCAAGCTTAAGGAAAGATATGAACTTCCTGAATTAAAGAATGTGCTTAAGGAAACCCACGGGGTTATTCTTTATCAAGAACAGGTTATGAGGATTGCTAGTATTTTAGCTGGATTTAGTCTCGGAGATGCTGATCTTTTGCGTCGAGCGATGGGGAAAAAGAAACCTGAAGAAATGGAGGCTCAAAGAGAAAAATTTATTGCTGGTGCTAAAGGAAAAAATATCGATGTGAAAAAAGCAACAAAGGTATTTGACCTTATGGAGAAGTTTGCTGGGTATGGGTTTAACAAGTCCCATAGTACTGCTTATGCATTAGTCTCATATCAAACGGCATTCCTGAAAACACATTATCCGCTCCAGTTTTTTGGCGCCCTCATTACGGCCGATATGGATAATACTGATAAAGTTATTCGTTATATAAATGATTGTCGTGATATGAAGATTAAGGTTATCCCGCCAGAGGTGAATGAGAGTATGAAAGATTTTACTATCGCACATGACAATCTGATTTTTGGACTCGGTGCCATTAAAAATGTTGGGTCAAGTGCTATCGACTCAATCATAGAGGCTCGTAAAGAGAAGGGTAACTTTTCATCATTAAGAGAATTGTGTGAGAATGTTGATTTACGCTTGGTCAATAAGCGAGTACTAGAAAGTCTTATTAAAAGTGGTGCTTGCGATTCATTAAACAAAAATCGGGCTGCAATGATTGAGGATCTCCCTTCCTCGATAGAAATGGGGCAGGCAAAACAAAGAGATCATCAGCTTGGACAGAGTAGTATGTTTGAAGTGTTTGAGGAGGAGAAGGATGGGGGAGTTAATGCAGGTGAAATTAAAGATTGGAGTGACCGTGAGCGTTTAAAACATGAAAAGGAAACTATAGGGTTTTATATTTCAGGTCACCCACTTGAGCAATTTACTAATGAACTGGCATGGTTTACGGATTCATCTTCCGCAAGTATTTTGGAAGATAATACAGGTAATGAAGTGAGTATCGCAGGTATTCCAAGTAAAGTATTACCTAAGGTCACAAGAAAAGGTGACAAGATGGCTATTGTTAACTTGGAGGATTTGAGAGGATCTATAGAGGTTATCTTATGGCCTGAAATTTATGCTTTAACTGAAAATATTTTGTCTGACGATGAACCGATTTTAGTGCAGGGTTCTGTTGACTCTGATGGAAATCAACCCAAAGTAATAGCAAAAAAAGTTTGCCTATTAAAAGAAGCAAAGGAACATTGGCAAGGAAAGGTTCATATTCGTTTTCGTACTCCGGGATTAGAAAAAGACACGCTAGTTTCGATTAAAGAAATTCTTGGAAAATACAAAGGTGGTAATGAAGCATTTTTAGAATTTTTATTTCCCAATAAAAAAATAAGAAAACTGTCCGTTGGTGAGAACCTTAAGATCAAGCCCTGTGATGAGATCATTCAGGAAATTGAAGCGGTTCTTGGTGAGGATTCAATAAGGTTTGATTAAATTAAACATAATTATATGTAGTTAAAATAAAACTAGATATTTTTTTTAATCTTTGGCAGAAAAGTAGACTTGGCTTAATGAGGAAGGTTTTTATTGCAAGTTTAAATTGATTTTATAACTTTAAATATGAATTTAGTAATTTCTGAAAATAAAGAAAAAATAAAAGTTTTTAAAGGTTGTCTGGACAATGGTCTTACTGTGGTCGCAGTTGAACAACCTCATATCCATAGTATTGAGTTAGCTATGTTTGTTCGTTCCGGCTTGAGATTTGAGAATATAATAAATAATGGGATCTCTCATTTTATTGAACACATGCTATTTAGAGGTAATTCAGTATTCCCAAATTCATATCTACTCAATCGTGAATTTGAAAGTATTGGGAGAGACCTTAGGGCTTCGACTATGAGCGATCATACATACTATGGTTTTAGCCCACACGTCTCTAATCTAACCCGCGCCATGAATCTGTTTTCTGAGTTTTTTCTAGCACCTACATTTCCAGATATAGAGCTGGAACGTGGAATTATTCTTGAAGAATGTTTAGAGGACTTAAATGAAAAGGGAGTCGATGTTGATATAAATAATCTTGCTTGCAAGTTATTGTATCCAGACAATGCCCTTGCTCGGCCTACGATTGGAACAGAAGAAAGTATTAGAGGTATCAGTTTAGAAGATTTAAAGAGTCACTATTCACAGTTTTATACACCGGCAAATATGATTTTGGTGGTGGCTGGATGTGTTGATCATAATATTTTTTTTAATTGTGCTAAAGAATATTTTTCTAGATTGATTGGGAGTAGTTCTATTTCAACGAAGTATTTTGATCAATCCTTAAATGAAGCTCAAATAAAGCCAGAATTCTTGTTCCAACATGATTCGGATAGCCAAATTCAATTACAGTTATGTTTTAGGTCGGTCTCTTATAATCATCCAGATTATTTTATTGCAACCTTGATTTCTCGCTTATTTGACGATGGAGTAACTTCTAGGTTGCAAAAAATTTTACGAGAAGAGAAAGGCTTGGTTTATTCAGTTGAGTGTCGCGCAACAAGTTTACCTGATACGGGCACAATTGATTTTGATGTGTCTGTTCGCTCCGAAAAAATTATTGAGGTGACGGAAATTCTTTTGGGTGAAATTAATAAGTTCATTTTATCTGGTGTTAGTGAGGATGAATTGAATTTGGTTAAACAACGTTATGGGTACGATTTGGACTATGAGTTAGATGACCCATACAGGCAGATCATCCGCCATGGATTTTGTCACCTTTATTCGAATGAATACTCTGCAGAGGATGAGCGGGAGAAAATTTCCCAAATCACACCATTTGATATTTTAAGGGTAGCACGTAATATTTTTGTTCCTGAAAAACTTAACTTTGTTCTTGTTGGCCCTTACACTTCCAAATTAAAAGCTAGACTGGAGCAGTTAGTCCAAAACTTCTGATTGTTTTTCTCTCAAACTGGTAATTATGAAACAATTCAAATTCTTTATTTTTTATTTTTCCTCTTTCCTGATTCTCTTTATAGTTATGTTATTCGGCTCAGGGTGCGGTTCGAATTCAATGGAATATTGTATAGAAACGGGCGAATGTGAATCAGCGGTAAATGTTGTTAAAGTTTCAGGTGAAATACCAATTGATCCTAATGACCCATTTTGGGCAGATTCCGATCGTCTTCAAGCTGAATCTATTGAATTGGGACCTCAGATGGTAACAAACCCTAGGTGGCCTGACCCTTCAACTAAATTAGTTAAAATATCAGGTGTTCAAAACGATTCAGAAGTAGCCATTTTGTTAGAATGGGATGATACTAGCTTGGAAAATAAAATTGAGGTCTCTGCTACTCATACTGACCAAGCCGCCTTAATGTTTCCGTTGCACCCAGGTAAGGAAGTTCCTTCTATTACTATGGGAAGCGATAATGAAATTGTTAATATTTGGCAATGGAGGGCCATTTGGGAAGCATCTTTACAAGCAAAGCCACAACATATGGATAGGAACTCACGAATTTTAATTCCCAGCAATATTCGTCGATCGCCAGTTGAGGATTTAACAGCGGCCGGCTATAGCACTCTTACAACTCAGGAAGAGCAAAATGTTTTAGGTCGTGGTTCTTGGAAGGATAAAACTTGGAGGGTGGTATTCAAGAGAAACTTAGTGAACTCTGATAACGCAGACATCCAATTTAAATATCCAACCGTTATGGCTATCGCAGTATGGAATGGCGGAAACCGTGAGCGCAATGGTCAAAAGGGTATTTCGAACTGGATACTTCTTCGGTTATAGGTTCTTTTTAGATATCAGTAGAAAATTTAGGCGATCTTAAGATTTACTTTAAAGTTGTTGAATTTTTCAGTGAGTGAACGTCCAACACTTTCTTTCAACTCTTGTGGAACCCAATTAATTTTTTCAACAGGCCAATTTTCGACATCGTTGATGTTTAGTCCTTCTTTCTTGTAAGGACCTTCTAAAGCCTCTTCAAGTCCATAGACAATCGCGTTGGAATAAATATTTAAATACTCCTCTTCTATGGCCTCTGGATCATGTAGTCCTGAAAGAAATTTTTGCATTAAATCTTTCATGATAGGGTCAGCATGTTCATGAAAGTCTGGTGTCAATGCATCGTATAAAGTGTAGAAAATAATTAGAACATCTTGAAGAAGAAACTTGTATTCTTCAGTTGGTCTTTTTACGGGGCGCTTATCCCTGCTTAACATTTCTTTAATAACTTTAATGTTCCGAATGGTGTCATATATGACCGAGTCTATCCATGGTTTGTTATTCCAAACATAAAAAGCTCTAAAGAATTTCAACTTATTATTCTTTTCCCACATCTGGAGCACAGTTGTAGGACGTTTTTTGTTGGTATATGGGATGGATTCTCCCCAGCGTGGATCAACAAAGTGTAATCCATAGTTTGAAAACGCGTTGGTGATACTTTGGTGATATAAAACCATCAAACGTTCAAAGTTTTCCTTTTTATCAAGGAGGCTGTTTTGCGGAAGGTTGACAAGGCAGTATAAGCGCACAATGTTTGTTCGCGCCTTGCCTTCCTCATTTGCGATTAGATATTGTCCGCCCCATATCCCAGCCGTAATCGCAAGTTCTTCTTTTAGCTCTTTAGATAGCTGGATGGAAGTTTTGTATGCAACTGTTTTATATATTTCATTTAGGTAGTAGAGATTGAACTTCCCATCTTCATGGAGGAGGCGTTCAGGAAGTTTTGGTATTTCATTCATCGGTAATAGCACCAACTGATGCAGAGGAGACTAGTTTCTCGTATTTTGCTAAAACTCCTTTCTTATATTTTGGTGCAAGCGGTTTCCATTTTTCTTTTCGAAGTTTAATTTCTTCATCAGAAAGTACTGCATCAAGTAATCGGTTTTCAATATCTATAACTACTTTATCTCCTTCTTTAATCAATCCGATAACTCCACCTACCTGTGCTTCTGGTGCTACGTGACCGACAACGAGCCCATGAGTCCCTCCAGAAAACCTGCCATCAGTTATGAGTCCTACCTTGTCCCCAAGTCCTTTACCGACAAGTGCTGATGTGGGTGCAAGCATTTCTCGCATGCCTGGACCACCTTTAGGTCCTTCATAGCGTATAACGACAATGTCCCCTTCAATAATTTGATCGTTAATGATCGCATCTAGGCATTCCTCTTCAGAATTAAAAACTTTTGCCGGACCTTCAATTCGACGAGTTTTTATTCCAGAAACTTTTGCCACGGAACCCTCCGGGCTTATATTGCCTTTTAGGATAACCAAGTGGCCCTCAGGAGAGAGTGGGCTTTCAATAGGGAGAATTATTTTTTGATTGTCATTAGCTTGGCTGGGAACATCCTTGAGGTTTTCTGAGATGGTTTTTCCTGTGACGGTCATACAATCCCCATGTAAAAGTCCCTTACTTAGTAACATCTTCATTACTTGTGGAATGCCTCCAGCGCGATGAAGGTCAACGGTCACAAATTGTCCTGACGGTTTAAGATCACAAAAATGGGGGACTCTTTTCCTGATTATTTCAAAATCATCTATTGTTAAATCCAGGTTCATGTAACTGGAGATCGCAAGAAGATGTAAAACAGCATTTGTTGAACCGCCTACCGCCATAACAACTGATATAGCATTTTCAAAAGCCTCTCTTGTAAGAATATCTTTTGGCGTGATATTTTTTTCTAACATTGGGAAAAGGGCTTGAGCGCTTTTTTGGGCGTTTAATTCTTTTTCCTTATCTTCGTTTGACATTGTAGAACTGTAGGGAAGGCTCATGCCCATGGCTTCAATTGCTGAAGACATAGTATTTGCAGTATACATTCCACCGCAAGAACCAAACCCTGGGCACGCATTTTTTTCTATGTCGGTTAGTTGATCACGGTTAATCGAACCAGCACTATGTTGTCCAACGGCTTCGAATGAACTGACAACCGTTAGATCTTTTCCATCGAGGTGGCCAGGCTTGATCGTTCCTCCATAAACAAAAATACTTGGGATGTCCAGCCGAGCCATGGCAATGAGTGCGCCGGGCATATTTTTGTCACATCCGCCGACACAGATGACAGCATCCATGCTAGCGCCACGACAAACCGCTTCAATAGAATCAGCGATAACTTCACGGCTTACCAGTGAGCACTTCATTCCTTCCGTCCCCATGGATATCCCATCACTGATTGTAATTGTGCCAAACATTTGTGGCATGCCATTCGATCGTTTGATTTCTGACTTGGCCACATCAGCCAACTTTCCAAGACCCGCATTGCAAGGAGTTACATCGCTTTGACCGTTTGCTATGCCAATAATAGGTTTATTAAAATCATTGTCGTTGAAGCCAACAGCGCGAAGCATGGCACGATTGGGGGAGCGCTTGTCACCTTGAGTGATGGCTCGGCTTTTACGATTTAAAGCGGGGTTATCCTCATCTGTCATGATCAGCTCCTTGGTATCTAATAAAGAAAAAATCTAATTCGGTAAAATAAAAACGAGTCGGATTTTTCATCTTATAATGTTAGATCAAAAATTTAAACAAATTATTTCACTTGAATTAGGAAA
>Ga0209228_1000677_pt1 | contig 17663 bp, 13 predicted proteins | sample METZYME_3_150m_FD_187547 | JGI IMG/M metagenome (GOLD analysis project Ga0209228, IMG submission 187547) | Marine microbial communities from oxygen minimum zone in mesopelagic equatorial Pacific - METZYME_3_150m (SPAdes) (version 2) | ecosystem: Environmental > Aquatic > Marine > Oceanic...
TTAAATAAAGGTATGCGATCTGGTGAAATTCCCCATCTTGATTTTGCAAAAATTGCGAAAAGAAATTTTGGGATTGATGCAATAGAGTATGTTAATCAATTATTTTCAGATAAAAGTGGTGGTAGTGGTAAATATATAAAAGAAATGAAAAATATTGCTGATGCAGAAGGGGTAAAAAGTTTATTAATAATGTGTGATGGGGAAGGATACCTAGGTGATCCCAATAATTCAGAAAGAACTCAAGCGGTTGAAAACCATTATAGATGGGTTGAAGCAGCAAAATACCTTGGCTGTCACTCCATTAGGGTTAACGCTCAAAGTAAAGGGGAATATGATGAGCAGATGAAGCTTGCAGCTGATGGATTAAGCCGACTTACAGAATACGGAGCCAAAAACAATATTAATATTATTGTCGAAAACCATGGAGGTCTTTCAAGCAACGGTAAGTGGCTTTCTGGGGTCATGGAGATGGTTAATCATCCGCATTGTGGTACTCTCCCAGATTTTGGGAACTTTTATTTAGGAACATGGGATGATAAAGGTAAAGAATGGTACGATAGATATCTTGGGGTAAAAGAACTAATGCCATACGCTAAAGCTGTTAGCGCAAAAAGTCATGAGTTTAATGATGATGGAAATGAAAAAGAAACGGACTATTACAAAATGATGAAGATTGTACTTGATGCTGGCTACCGTGGTTATGTTGGAATTGAATATGAGGGTCCTGAGCTGAGTGAAATGGATGGCATAGGTGCTACAAAAAAATTATTAGAAATGGTCCGAGATAAACTAAGTGGAGATTATAGCTAAAACAGCACCTGCTTTATAATGGCATCAAAATCGTCTAGGCGACTATTTCTAAAAAACTTCTCTGCATTAATTGCTTTATCATCAAGCTCTTTGCCTGCAGCAGTAGTTGATCAACAGAAAAAAGCTCTATTAAAAAGGAATCTCAAGACCATTGCTCCAAATGATCGTTTGCAAATTGGAACAATTGGCATGGGAATCATCGGTTTTATAGATACCATAACAGCGTTATCTGTACCAGGGGTAGAGCTAATTGGCGTATCCGATTTATATAATGGCCGCTTAAATCATTCAAAAGAGGTATTTGGGGAAAAAATTATTTGTACTCGTGATTATAAAGAAATTATAAATAATAATGATATAGATGCCGTTTTAATATGCACACCGGATCATTGGCATGCAAAAATAGCCATAGATGCCTTAAGGGCTGGAAAGCATGTTTATTGTGAAAAACCCATGATTCAAAACTTGTCTGATGGGAAAAAAGTTATCAAAGCGCATAAGGACTCAAACTGTGTTTTTCAAGTTGGTAGTCAATTTGTCAGCTCAATAGTTTTTGAAGAGGCCAGAAAACAGTTTTCATCAGGCGCTATTGGAAACCTTAATATGATTGAAGCAAGATACAACCGAAATTCTTCAATCGGAGCCTGGCAATATACAATACCTCCTGATGCTTCATTAAACACAATTGACTGGGAACAGTTTGTAAGGGGAACGAAAAAACATGCTTTTGACCCTGTTAGATTTTTCCGTTGGCGTAATTATTGGGAATATGGTACGGGTGTTGCTGGAGATTTATTTGTACATCTTTTTTCTGGGCTTCATCATATTCTTTCTTCAAAAGGACCAGAGCGAGTTGTAGCAACAGGTGGGCTACGTTTTTGGGAAGATGGAAGAGATGTTCCTGACATAATGCTTGGGATTTGTGATTATCCAAAAACGGCTACTCACCCTGCCTTTAATTTATCTTTACAAACTAACTTTGCACATGGTGGTGGTGGTGGAACAGATATGAAACTAATTGGGAGTGAAGGCGTGATGGACCTTGGTTTTCGTAGTTTGAAAATAACAAAAACCCCGCGCTATAATCCCACAAGAAAACAACTTGTTGAGGGATATAATTCTGTTAGAACTTTCTCAAATTCTATTAAGAAACAAATCTCAGATAATTATAACAAATATTATGTAGATAGCAGTTCGGATAATGCTGAAAAAAATGTATATGAATTTCAATTACCCGATAACTATGATGAGCGATTTGACCACTTTATTAATTTTTTTAATGCTATAAGGGGTGATGGTAAAGTGATAGAAGATTCTATATACGGTTTTAGAGCTGCTGCTCCAGCTATACTTAATAATACCAGTTTTCTTAAACAAAAACCTATTAGGTGGAATCCTGAAAAAATGTCTATTAGATCCTAAGGGTTCTAAATCATTATACTTCAAGATAATTATAAAAAAAGCTTAAGTTAACAAAATGATGATGAGAAAATCTTTTTTTACAGCATCTTTATTTATTATGATATTTACTTCATGTAATAGTAATAATATTTCAGATCCAGAAATTGCTAGATTAATTTTCCAGGCTGAAAGTGCGTTTAGGGGCGGTTACTATAATGCGGCGCTGTCTATAGCTGATAACGCTTTATCTCTCAATCCAAATTTGCCAGATATACACTTTCTTAGAGGAAGAGTGCTAACTAAGCTATCAAGATTTGCTGAAGCTGAAGCTGCTTATCTTAAAGTGGTTGCATTAGACTATACATATCAAGGGGCTTGGTTTAATATGGGAACAAACAACCTAAGACAAAACAAAATACCCCAAGCTATATATAATTATAATAATGAAATGAAAGCTCACTCTTCTGCTCAAACAATGGTGCAAATAGGAAAGGCTTATTCTGACTTAGGAAAACTGGACAGTGCATTGTTATCCTATGAAAAAGCAATTCAGATTAATAATAATTTTGCCCCTGGTTACATGCGATTAAGCCATCTTAAAAAAGACGCTGGGGAAATTAATGAAGCAATAAATCATGCAAACAAGGGGCTTGAATTAGAACCTGAGAATATTGATTACAAATATTTCATGGGATCCCTTTTACTTTTAAATGGGCAGCCAAAATTATCTATACCATATTTTGATCAAGTTGTTAATGATAAACCCTGGCATTATTGGGCACACCACAATCTGGGTCAAGCATTATTTAGGGTTGGTAAAAAAACACAAAGTGAGCTTTACATAAATAAAGCTAAAGAGCTTCAAAAAGGAATACAGGAAGTCGAAAACTGGCGCAATCTAGCTAATATGAACCCAGATCAATTTATGTTGTGGATTAATCTAGGAAATTCACTAAATAATATGACGAGAACAAAGGAAGCCAAAGATGCGTTTTTAGTTGCGCTATCAATAAAACCAATGAATGTGGCTGTTCAAAACAATATAGCGAATTTAAGCTTGATGTTAGGGGATACTTTAGATGCTATCATAAGATATCAAACCATTTTATCGCTAGATTCTACTATAATTGATGTTTGGCAAAATCTGGGGGTGGTTTATGCTAGCTCAGGTAAAGTAAATGAAGCACGTAATTCCTGGGAAAGAGCTCTTAAATATGAACCCAACAACAATACAATTATAGAATATTTAAACACTATAAATAAATAAATTTCAAACAATGACTAAAAGATTTTTTATAGTTGCATTGATAGCATTGTTCTCATGTGAAAAACACCCTTCAAGCTCTAATGATAAATTACGTCTTAGCTTTACAGATATTTCCGAAATTGCAGGATTATCAGATTTCAAACATGTTTCCGGTGCAATTGGAGATAAATGGTTCCCGGAGTCTATGGGGTCTGGTTGCGGGTTTATTGATTATAATTCTGATGGATGGATAGACATTCTTCTTGTTGGTGGTGGAGATTGGCAAAGTAAACCAAGCGCCCCCTCCCCTGCTTTATTCTTATACAAAAATAACAAAGATGGTACCTTCAAAAATGTGACTATCGAATCCGGGCTAGGAGAAATCTATACATATGGTTTTGGTGTTTGTGTTGCAGATTATGATAACGATAGTGATCAAGACTTTTTCTTTACAACAATATGGAATAATTATCTATTTAGAAATGATAATGGACGGTTTATAGATGTAAGCGCTGGTAGCGGGCTAGAAAAAGATTCTCTATGGAGCACGACCGCGATTTTTTTTGATGCAAACAAGGATGGGTTTGTAGACTTGTTTGTAGGAAGTTATGTGGATTGGAGTCCAGAAAATGATATCTGGTGTACTTTAGATGGCAATACAAAAAACTACTGCACCCCGGAACTATACAATGGTATATCTAGCAGATTTTACCAAAACAATGGCAATGGAACTTTTATCGATAAAACAGAAGCCGCTGGCTTCCTTCCTTCACCTGGAAAAATGTTGGGAGCGGCAGAATTAGATTTTAATAATGACGGTTGGCCAGATTTAGCTGTCGCTAGCGATACACAGAGAGATCTATTATATCAAAATAACGGCAATGGGACTTTTAATGAAATTGGCGCTATAAGTGGGGTTGCATATGATGAAAATGGTAGGGCAAGAGCCGGAATGGGTATCGATGTTGCTGTAATTGATAAATCTGAAAAAGAAACAATATTTGTTGGAAACTTCTCCAAAGAGATGATTAGTGTTTTTCGACATTCAAATGGAAGTTTTTTTGATGATATATCTGCAATTTCAAAAGTTGGCAGACCTAGTCTTATGACATTAACATTTGGATTGTTTCTTTTGGATATAGATCTTGATGGTGATTTAGATTTGTACACTGCAAATGGTCATGTGCAAATAGGGATTGAGGAAACACAAGACGGTATTTTTTATCGAGAACCTAGCCACTTATTTCTTAATGATGGAAATGGTGTCTTTAGTGATATTGTTCCTTTAATTGGTGGGCCTCTTTCTGCTCCAATTGTTGGCAGAGGGGCTGCGTATGCAGATTATGATAATAATGGAACATTGGATATTTTAGTAACTGAAAATAATGGGCCTGTTCACCTTATAAGAAACAATAATATCAATAATTATTTGAGGGTAAAAATTCAATCAGTAAATAGTAATCGTGATGGTATAGGAACAAAACTAATTGCTATAACAAAAGATAATAGAATGATCAGAAAAGTTAAGACCGGATCCAGTTTTATGTCACATTCTGAAACGACTATAACATTTGGCCTCGGAAACAATCAAAAGGTTGATAGCTTATATGTATATTGGCCAAATAATAAAACTGATATATTTCTAGATATTCAATCTTCACAAGAAATATTAATAGTTGAGGAAAAAATAAATTAATTATTCAATAAAAACTGCTCTGGTTTTGTCTCTTATATTTTCATGCTCAAAAGATGAAAAACGAATTGATAATAATTCTGAAAAAAGAAATCCAATGGCAAATTATTTTTTAATGCAGGGGAATCAGTTTTTGAAAAAGCACGATTTTAAAAAAGCTTTGGCTTTAGCTGATAGCGCAGAATTATATGCTATAAAAAAAGATGATGTATATTTTTTTAAAGGAAGGGTTTTTTCAGAACTTGGAAGATTCTCTAAAGCCGACAAAGCGTATAATAATACAATCAATATTAATCCTAGTTACATCGGCGCTTGGAACAACTTAGGAAACAACGCCTTTAGGCAACAAAATTTTAGCAACGCAGTCAAATACTATAAAAAAGAACTAATTCAAAATAAAACAAGCATTCCATATAGGGCGCTAGGTAGGGCTTATGTAGAGCTTGGGAAGACAGATAGTGCAAGAATATGTTTTCAGCATTCAATTGAACTGAATAATAATTACGCGTCTGCTTATTTAAACTTGGCCCAACTAGAAGAGGACGAAGGCAATCTCAATAAAGCCCTGCGGTTTGCAAGCAGAGCATATGCTTTGGAGCCAAATAATATAGAATATCAATATGTGTATAGTACAATTCTTGTGCAAATGGACAAAGGCAAAGAAGCAATATATAGTCTTAGAGAAATAATAAAAAAATGGCCTTGGCATCATGGCGCTCACTATAATCTCGGCAGGGCTTTAATTCAATCTGGGAAAAAAATAGAAGGGCAACAATATTTAGATGAAGCAGAAAACGTACGCGCCGCTCAAGCAAAAATTGACCACTTGGAGAATACTATAAGAGCCCTACCGGATGATCCTTATTCCTATGCTGCGCTAGCATTTGCTCTTAGAAAAGCAGGAAGATTTAACGATTCAATGCATTCTTATAAAGTTGCATTGTTTCTTGATCCAGATAATTATGACATATGGAATAATGTGGCAAATCTATATTTACTACAGAAGGATACTGTTAAAGCAATAAATACATATAATTACATTGTACAAAAAAACCCTGAATTAATAGATGTATGGCTAAATATGGGTGTTGTATATGCCTTATCCAATCAAAAAGATAATGCAATATACGCTTGGAGCCGCGCGCTGGAATATCAGCCAGATAATATTTCTGCAATTAAATATTTAAATAAAATCAAAAATAATTAATTTTTGGTTTCTGATATATGTGGAAGAAAAAAATATTTTTATTCGCGATTTCATTTATTATATCATTTTCTTGTGATGAAAAAAATGTAGTATCGGGGGATTTTTCATTTCTTGTTACTGGCAATGTTCAGGGCGAGCTATATCCAAAAAAAATGCTCAGGGGAAGCTTGGGTGGCCTTGCCAGGAGATCAACCTATATAAATAAAGCAAGAATGAATATAAGTCCAATAATTCTCGATGCTGGAAATCTATTTGCCGACCACACCAACTCAACAGCATTAATTAAATGTTATAATGAAATTGGTTATGATGCCTTCAATGTTGGGGTTGAGGATTTATCTATTAAAGATGATATAAAGCGCATAGAAAAACTTGCTGATTTTCCATTTATCTCTTCAAATATAATGGACAAAAAATCTGGAAAACTTGCATTTAAACCATATATGATTATTAAAAAAAATGGGTTTAAAATCGGAATAGTTGGTCTGTCTAATAATAGTAAGCATAATACAAAATACGCGATTACTGATCCTGCTTCAGCTGGTCAAAAGATGTTAAAAATGCTAGCAAAGAAAACCAAATATCAAGCTGTAATGTTTAATGGATCATATGAGCAAAGCATACAATTAAAAGAAACCCTTAAAGAAGCAGATTTCATATTTGTTAGCGGCCATAAGGAGATACCAAGAAAAACAAGGACTTATGGTGATGGTGCTTTTATATATAATGTTGGTGAATACGGACAGTCGATTGTATCCATTGAAATCAATATAGCGCATGTCGATTCATCTTTAAAAGATATAAGCATGCTTCTTGAACGTGAAAAATTTATTGATGAGACGGTAGAGCTTCTACATGGTGGAGCTTCAATAAGTTTAGAAGAAATGTATTCCGGTAATTACAATATGACAGAAAGAATTAAACGAATAAAGTTGGAATTACAATTAACTAGAGAAGAACTAGAAAAAGCCGTTAACACAGTTGAGTTTGATTTCATTCCATTATCTGATTTTATAAATGAAGATGAAAAAATAAAGTCAATTATAAATGAAGCGAATATTAAGCTTAACTAGTAAATTATTTATATATGACGCTATGACTAGAGAAAGAAAAATTACTCAGTTTATATATATATTTTTGATAATCATCTTCAATGTTATAAATCATAGTATATCATTTGCTCAGCATAATACATCAATAAAATTAATAGATCTGGCTAGTTCTTCTGGCATCGATTTTATTCATTATGCGCCCAGGCCTCGTTGGTGTGAAATTGGACCTACGGTAGTTGGGGCAGCAACAAATGAAGGGTTAAATCTGGTTTTCGAACAGGAAAAAGAATATTGGAAATCAAATGGCCGATTAATGTCAATGGATGAATTTGCTAATATTCATTTAATAAAAATGAATGGTTCGGGTGCGGCATGGATTGATTATGATCGTGATGGTGATTGGGATCTTTATTTAGTTAATTGTCAAGGAGATGCAAGTGTTACTAATGTCCTGTATGAGAATATGGGTAATGGAAAGTTTAAAAAAGTAAACAAGTCTGGAGCTGAAGATGATGGCGAAGGCATGGCGGTATCTTCCGCCGATTATAACAACGATGGATTTCCAGATCTATTTGTTACTAATTATGGAAATTTTAAACTATATAAAAACAATCAAAACAAAACCTTTTCAGATGTTACGCAAGAAGCTTTTCATGGCGGGGTTGTAGATAAATGGTATGGCGGCTCCGCTTGGGGAGATTATGATAATGATGGAGATTTAGATTTATATGTTACAGGTTATGTTGATTTTTCCAGAAGACCAAGGTTTACTAGCTTGCGCTTCCCTATGGATTTTGGTGGCATACCAAATACATTATATAGAAATAACGGGGATGGGTCTTTTACTGATGTTACTATAACCACTGGTATTTTAGATGATGCATCTAGAAAGTCAATGCAGGCAGTGTTCAATGATTTTAATGAAGATGGATTGCCTGACCTTTTTGTAACAAACGATACAGATGCGAATGGGTTTTACTTAAATAAAGGTGATGGGACGTTCAAGCAGTTTTCTGGCCCAAGCGGGTTAAGCACAACAGACGGCAGCATGGGTATAGCCTTAGGAGACATTAATAAAGATGGGTTAACGGACGTAGTATATACTAATTACGCCGCTGAAGTGAATACGTTGGCAATGTTACTCGATAATAAATCAAGCAATGATGGAACATTAAACAATGCAGTGTTTGTACAAGATTTTGAATCTCCTCTTTTACATAAACTAACATGGCCAAAAGTTAGTTGGGCGCCAGGGTTGTATGATTTAGATAATGATAAAGATTTAGATCTATTTTTTGCTAATGGACATTTAAACTCTGTCAGCGGCGACAACAGACAGTCAAATCAACTATTTGAGAATGATGGATTTGGGCGATTTAAGGATATTACAGAAACTTCAGGTGTCCTAAACGCCGGGAGCCGCATTCATCGTTCAGCAATATATGCAGATTATGATAATGATGGTATGGTGGATCTGTTTGTTACAGTTAATGGTCAACAAGTAGAGGACGGATCTGGAAATAATATGTTTGATGAGTATCAAGGGAAGGGGGTTTTATTTCATAATGAAACAACCAACAAAAATCACTGGATCAAAGTTCGACTTGAGGGGGTTAAATCAAATAAGGATGGTTTTGGAGCTAAGGTTATAGTTTATACTTCCAATGAAGCATTTTCGTTATCATTAGTGTCTGGTCAAGGATACTTTTCCTCCCACGCAAAAGAATTATATTTTGGACTCGGTTCAGAAAGCAAAATTGATAAACTTGAAATAAAGTGGCCAAGTGGTATCAATCAGCATTTTAATAATATTTCTACAAACCAAACAGTATATATTATCGAAAATGGTAAGCTATATCAAAACACCCTGGTCTTAGATAAGCAATAAGCGTTTTTATTAATATCATCATATAATAATTCTTGTTTATATACATAAAAGCATCGGCTTTATTTATTCTGATAGTTGCAAAATTTGTTTTTGCGCAAGCTGAACAACAGGTATCTATGGGTCTATCTATGAGCTTCAACATTCCATATGTTGGGCCTATTAATAAATTAGATACATTTGTTTTTGGACCTAACATGTGGCATCATACTGAGACAACTGAAGCAAAAAGGTTTTACGCAAAGATGTTAGTCAATGATTCAAAAGGGAAAATAATTGATACAAAAAATAAGCTGTTTTTCAAATATAATATTGAAGATAAGGAATATCAGCAAATGCCATTTGAAAAAGCATTATATAAAAAAGATTCTGTTAAAACAAAAAACAGTTCTTCTAAAAAGAAAAGGTCTAGTTGGTCAATGGGTTTTGGGGGGAATGAAAGCTCTATAGATAGTGTTTATCGAAGTAAACAACGTGGTGGGTCTTTTCTGGGTGTTGAAAGTATCAAGTGGACAACAACTATCATCGACTCTTCTGGCGGTATATTAATTATACAAGAATGGGAAACACCCCAGCTGCCTGCTTTAAGACTTGCCGATTCATTAAATAAATCATTACAACTTTCTCTTGGACGACCAGATACAAGTATAGCTGAGTTTGGAGCAGGATTTTCAAATATGATACTAAAATCCACGAATGTAAACCACCAGTTGCCCCAAATTAATGGTGAAATAATTAAAGCTGTAGTTCAAAGCTTTGAAGAGAATGAATCGGATCCAACTTTTACAATGGAGCTTGAGATAACCAATCTGCTAATAGAGCCTTTAAATAGAGAGGATTTTATTGTTCCACAACAATAATACCATAACAAATAAATAACTATGTTTAACAACCGAATTTACCCCTTACTTATTATTGGCTTATTTGCAATATCTACATCACCAGTTATTGCAAAGCTTTTGCCCTATGTACCTGCTACTGTGATAGCATTTTGGAGAATGGCAATAGCAAGCGGAGCTTTATGGCTGTATACAAGTTTCTTTTCATATAGCCCAATAAGCCCTAAGAATTCAAGGTTAGTGTATTTAGCAGGGGCATCGTTAGCAATGCATTTTATCTTTTGGTTTGGTGCCTTGAAGTTGACGTCTATAGCAAACACTACTGTTTTAGGAATAGTTGCACCTGCATTTACATTGTTGATTGAAAAATTGGTATATGGGAAAGAAATAAATACTCTTAGTGCCATATCGCTAATGATAATATTTATTGGTTGTATAATTGTTCAGGGTAGTGATTTAGGCAATTTTACTGGCGTGGGGCTAGGGAATATTATGGCAATTGTATCAGCTGTTTTTTTAGGTATAGTATTTCTAATTGGTTCAAGAGTTAGACAAAATACTGGGGTATTACCTTACACAAAAAATTTATTTACAGTGTCAGCTATAGTGCTTCTATTTTGTTCACTATTATTAGATAATTCAATAGTCAATTATAGTATAGAAAATTATTTTTGGTTATTTATTCTGGGTATGGTACCTACGCTAATAGGCCATACTATATTTAGCTATTCAATAAAATTTGTGTCGCCTACTATTATAGCATCCATACCGCTCGGTGAACCAATTATTGCATCTATTCTTGCTTTTATATTATTTAACGAAAGAATTTATTCTAATGTTGTTATTGGTGGAGTGGTTATAGGGATAGGATTAATTTTATTAATTAGAAATAATAAAAATTAATAGAATGGTTCTTATTTCATATTTTTTTATCATTCATATACTCGCCATGAAATTCAGGTGGCAAGAGGGCTGCAATATGCCGCATAATATCATCGCCAATATCATATAATTTTTTCTCGCGCTTGATACGATCAGAAGGTAGTTCACATGAAATTGAAAATGGCTTTCCAACTTTAACTGTTACTTGTGGTCTTATACCCTTAAACCATTTGCTCCAAATATCCTTATCCAAACCAAGAACGCTCATAGGAAGTATTTTACATCTAGATTTTAAGGAAAGATATGTAACTCCTTTTTTAGGTTTACGCAGAATGGGCCCTGTCGTTGCCTCTGGAAATATTCCTAATATTTCCCCATCTTGCAAAGTTTGAACTGCTTTCTTAATTGTTGAGGGGGCTAGTTTTTGCCTATTTGTTGGAATAAAACCATAAAGCTTTCCCGCAACTATTACTTGCCATTCAATATTTTGATCACTTGCTGCAAGAAAGCTTATTGGTTTTCGTATTGCATATGCTACAAGGGCTGGATCAAATATATGAAAATGGTTTATCGCTATAATATATGGTCCATTCTTAGGAATATGTTTTCTTCCATATACTTTAGATTTTAATAAAACGGTGCATAACAATAGATTTAAATAGCTTGATAAATACCGAACCCATTTTGGTAATAACTTGTAAGAATCCAGCTTAGTTCGTACAGAACTCATTACAATATTATATAGTTAATTATTAATTAAAACGGTAAATCATCATCGTTTGAAGGTTGAGCGGGGGAGCCTCCTCCACCTTCAGTATTACGACGGCCAAGAGTTGTAAAAGCATTTCCAACCACTTCGGTTGAATATCTTTTCATGCCTTCTTTGTCTTCCCAGGATCGTGTTTGTAGTCTACCTTCCACATATACCATTTGTCCTTTTTTTACATACTCTCCAGCAAATTCTGCCTGCTTACCAAATAAAACACATCGATGCCATTCCGTATGGTCTTCCCAATTGCCATCGCTATTTTTTCTAGATTCATTGGTTGCAATACTAAATGTTGCAACGGCGGTTCCACCTGGGGTAAATCTGCTTTCAGGGTCTCCTCCTAGGTGTCCAACCAGTATAACTTTGTTTACACTACCTTTTTGCATGTAATCTCCTATTATTTAACTAAAATTACTTTTTTTGTCTCTTTATAATCATCCCAAATGTAGTTCACATTTTCCTGCTGATTATATATAAAATTATTTGCTTGTAATAAAACTATATAAGTACCACTAGAAACAATATTGCCATTTTTATCCAACCCATTCCACGACATTGAATGTGTGCCGGCATGCGTTCTACCATTAAACAATGTATTGATGTGTTTACCATTAATATTAAAAACATTTAATTTTATTTTCGAATCCAACGGAATATCATATCGTATGGATACAGAACGATTAAATGGGTTTGGATATAGGGGGTTCATGGAAAATTGCTCAGGAATTAAACACATTTCTGTTTGAATAGATAATAATTCGCTGTCCATCCAATCCATTCTGGTTATAATCCAATTTCTTAGATAATCTATTTCATCTTGATATGTTTGACCAATATAATAATTAGGCCAAACATATTGTCCCAACGTTGGCCATCGTTCAAAATTTCTATCCGCTGCTTCACCTATATGTGACTGTAAAGAATCAATCAATGAATTCACGGAAGCGTTTGATAAGAAGTTGTTCCTCAAACTGTTCCAGCGTTGTTGTACTGACCAGCGAAAGCTTTGATCTGACCAAATGGTACACCACCAATATGGAATACTAAAATCATCATTAGGTAAATCTGCCTCCACCTGCCACCCTTGGGTTTCCCAACCATTATAATAGTCTGCATTCCCAAACCCAAGATTAAAATCCCAAATTGGCCCTGCTACTAATCGTCCATCATCACTGTCTTTATCTTTGTGTAAAAAACTGCTAAGCCTATAACCATCAACATTTTTTGTTATTTCTTGCATAATAAAAAAATCAACAAATGAATCCCAGTTGATAATGCTAGGATATCCTGTTTCAGGGTTTGCAAAATCGTCACTTAAGATTGTTTGCTCAAAACTTTCCATGTAACTCATAATATATTGCTGTTGATCATAAACAATTTCATCTGGCTTGGGATAATGATATTGATAATAGAAACCACCATATGAATCTGATGGTGGTTCAGAGTACCAGCCTCCGATATTTTCACCATCCCATTTATCTACCTTAATTATATATCCACCTGTTATATCGTCATCGGATACCTCTTCTGGTTCTAGCTTTGAAATATTTACTCTATTATTATCTCTTTTAATTTTTTCAAACATTACATACAGCCCTCTATAATCTCCATCAATTACTAACTCAAAATAATGTGATCTTGTTGCGTATTTACCTGCGTCTCTAGCCATTTTATAGATGATTACATTTCGCATCAGTGATTTGTCTGTATATGGGGCATTAAATATCCAGTCATTTTCTTCAGGCATCCCAAAAAGAGAGATATTATTATTTTCACCTAAACTATCTCTAGTTTCAACAGCAAATTGCTTCTTTGGAAACCATGTCGTAGATGAGCCTCGTATCTCAATTCCAATAAAACCATCATAATGATTATAAGGATCCGATAAATAGTTTATTTCTCCTGGGCCATTATCAATAATCCCCATGTGGGCTGTAATTTTATCTTCATTGGGTATTTCCTGTCCGTTGGTATTCACTACTATTATTGGGAGATGGGATGAAGAAAACTCATTGGGAAGGTAAAACCATTCGGGGGTGCCCCCATAGTAAGATACTCCATCGCTTAATTCAAATGATAAATAAAATAACCCTGACATATCAGAAGAGGTTTCATTAACATTGTGTACTTCAACAGCCAAAACATTTTCCCCGGCATTTAATACGCCATCTAAATCATTTGGATACAAAACAAAAACCTCTGGTGCGCTTCCTTGATACATAATTGCTTCATGGTCTGTATCGGTGGTTTGATCATAGGCAACTTGAGAGCCCGGTTGGCCCATATTATCAGACCTTAAGATCTCAATACCGTTTATATATAGCACAAAACCATCATCATAATCTGCGTGTATAGCTAGGGATAATATTTCTTCCAGAGCAGGCACATTAAAAGACTTGCGAAAAAAGACAGATAGTGTATTTGGTATAACAGTATTATCATCTTCATCTGCATAGCCAAATCCTCCCTGCCCAGAGCTCCAATTGCTTGTATCAAAACTTAATTCATTCCAATTGTCTGGTGGCGCATTTGTTCCCACAAAATAACTCCACACATCTTCAGCATAAATAGCTGTTTCCCAGTGCGTCTGCGATAATAATGGTGAAAATACAATTAGATGTATTGTAACTATAAAAAATGCACTGAATTTGCACTGTAGAATGCGCATATATGAAATTACAAAATAGATTTCAATTCAAATGAATGTTATTAAAAAAATTATTTAGTGTTTTTACTAACTACAACACCTGCAATGATAGCTAACAAAACAGCGGGGAACATGACATCGAGCTTTTCAAAATAAATCCCAATTCCATCTATTGCTGGAAAGAAAAATTTAAAAATTGGAACACAAAGAAACCCTGTCACCATAGATGCTATAGCCCCTTTTTCTGTATATCCATCCCATAAGAGGACAAGGATTATAACCGGACAAAATGTCGCTGCGATTCCCGACCATCCAAATATAATAAACCAAAAAACCGTCCTGTCGGGAGATAATACAGATACAAGTAAAGCAACACAGAGTGCTAATATTGCAAGTATCAGTGTTACTTTTTTGGAAAAACCTATCAACAGTCTTTCATCAATATCTGGTTTTAGTACTTTTTGATAAAAATCTCTGGATACGGCGCTGGATGCTAACACCAACAATGAATCAACTGTTGACATGATAGCTGACAAAACTGCGGCCATATAAATGCCAATAATCATTATTGGCATAACGTTGTCTAACGTAATTGCTAAAACATTTTCACCTGCGGTTCCCAGCACCATTTCTGGATCTTGTCCAAATTCGGTAAACATATATCGTCCTATTATACCTATCATTACTGCTGACGTATCGGTTATAAGGGTATATAAAATTGCAACCCACTTCCCTTTTTCAATTTCCTTTTCATCTTTAATTGCCATAAAGCGCACATACACCTGGGGGGATCCCATAAATCCAATACCTATACATAGCATTCCTAATATAGTTGCAGCATTAATACCGTTGAATCCTCCAGACCCCCAAATGTTTAATAAACCTGGGTCAATATCGTACAATCCTGTAATAATAGAATCTTCAGATGATAAACTATAAAAAGAAATTATGGGGAGAATTAACAAGCCAAAAAACATTAAAGATCCCTGAAAAAAATCGGACCATGCTACTGCTAAAAAACCCCCTGAAAAAATATAGAGAACAACAATTCCAAAGCCCAAAAGAATTCCTGTGTAGTAGTTAAAACCCAAAAAGGATTCGAATGTTTTCCCTGTTACATCAATTTGTGCACTAACATAAATCACTACAATTATAGATAAAACAAAAGAAGAAATTATTCGTAGTATATTTGAGGTAGAGCCAAAATGGCTTACTAAAAAATCTGGGATAGTTATGGAATCATATTTATCAGTCAGACGTTTGAATTTTTTTGCCATAAACTGCCAGGATATAAAAACACCAAGTACCTCTCCCACCACTATCCACATGGCACTTAGCCCCATAATAGCGCCCATGCCTGTGACCCCAATCAATAACCATCCAGATTCTCCTGTTGACCTTGCCGATAATGCAGCTATCCAGTAGCCTAGATTCTTCCCGCCAACATAATAATCAGAAATATTAGTAACTTTTTTAGAGGCAAAAAACCCTATACTTAATAAAATAGAAAAGTAAATAAATAAAACTATTAATTTGGGTTCAACCATATTCTATTTTACTGCATTTATTATTTTATTCATCGCCATCCAAGAGTTTAATGATGGAATGTTATATACGTTCCATCCTGTGAAAACAGCTACTATATTATACTGGGTAAGTATAATCATTCTTTGCCCGCCCAGGCCAGATGCAAGAAGCGCTGTTTGCCCATCGCCATATGGCATTAACCACCATTGGAAACTGTATTTGAAATTTGGCCATGCTGTATCTATTGAATTATTTATGGTTCTTTCCACCCAATCAACAGGTAAAATTTGTTTTCCATTCCAATTCCCTTTGTTTAAATACAAATAACCAAATTTTGCGAGATCTCTTGGTGTAAGATATAAGCCGCCTTCTGCATCGGTTAATCCTTTTGGTGTATGTTTCCAATAGTAATCTTTTATACCTAAAATATTAAACAGATTTACTTCCAAAAATTCTGATAGATCTTTCCCGCTAACTTTTTCGATTATATATGAAAGAAGCATTGTTGCACCACTATTATATTCAAATTCATCTCCGGGTTTATACAGCATTGGTTGATCAATTACATACTGTACCCAATCTGTGCTGCTTTCCATCTGGACGCAGTTGCTTATGGGGTCTGTGTAAGGCATTGAAGACTCATCCCAACGGATACCTGTTGTCATAGTTAGAACATTTTTAATTGTCATTTCATTCCTTAAACGATTTGGCGTTGCGGATCTATAGTCTTCAAAATAATCCATAATGCTTTCTTCTATATCAGGTAAAAGATTCTTTTTTAACGCAACACCAATAGCGGCAGAAGTAAAGCTTTTACTAGCTGATTGCATTGTGTGGAGATCGCTGTTTTTGTAATAGGGGTGCCAATTTGAATCATAATAATTATACTTACCAGGAGGCGTGTTTGTACTTTTATAAAGTGAATCATAATTATTATTGTATTTTTTTTCAAATACTATCATACCGTTTTTAATTATAAGCATCCCATCTATATAACCTAGTGTACCGCTTTCTAAAATTTCACTGAAAGCAGATAGCGAATCATAATTCATCCCCTGTGTTTTTGCCGGCGATTCTTTCCATCCATTGGTTGGCCATATTTTTGATACTTGATCATTTGAACAATGAATTATAAAAAGATAACAAAAAATAAATATTTTTGTAATTGTGCGTTTACTTTGTTTCAAAATCAATAATGCCTACAAAAAACTATGTTTTATTTTGAGTAAACCATTTTTTTTGTTAAAATTTCTGATTCGGTTTTCAAGCGACAAAAATATACTCCACTAGGTACAAAACCGCCTTGGTTATCTATACCGGTCCATTGAATATTGTGGTTGCCCGATCGCTGCAATCCATTGTGAATGGTATAAATTTCCCGACCCAAAAGATCATATATTGCCAAATATATATTTTCTGTATTCGTTAAGCTATAATGAAACTGTGTTTGAGGGTTGAATGGGTTTGGGTAGTTCTGATCCAGTGAAACGGATCTAGGCAGAGAAATGGTATTAATATCATTAGATAAAAGATCTGTATTGCTAGTCCCAGGCGTCGGGTTCATTGGTTGCCAGGTATCCGATCCATCAGGATATCTACCATAGGACACATCTGTGGTTTGTTCTCCATAAGTTAACGTGTCAACTACTGTATTTGAATCAGGCATAAAAATTGCTATCTGCTCTCCATTACCACTTAATTTGAT
>Ga0209228_1000683_pt1 | contig 17623 bp, 12 predicted proteins | sample METZYME_3_150m_FD_187547 | JGI IMG/M metagenome (GOLD analysis project Ga0209228, IMG submission 187547) | Marine microbial communities from oxygen minimum zone in mesopelagic equatorial Pacific - METZYME_3_150m (SPAdes) (version 2) | ecosystem: Environmental > Aquatic > Marine > Oceanic...
GTTGCCAGAGCGGACGAATGGGGCGGCCTCGAAAGCCGTTGTGGCCTCCGGGTCACCGTGGGTTCGAATCCCACACCTTCCGCCAACGTGACAGGCCGAGGGCACGGGGGCGGCCGTCGGACGGCCCTCAGATGCCCATGTCGTGGTGGGGTGGTACTTCGAAACGGCCGATGGCCTCGGCCCGACGATGTAAGAGATCCACGGTGTCCGCGAGGTCTCGGGCGATGACATAGCGCCGGTCCGCCGCCCCAGCCACTACGAAACGTCCCAGATCGTCAAGGTCAGCGACGGTCACGTCCCGGCCTGCGGCTTCCAGGCGAGCTTTCAACTCGTCGAAGGTCATCGAGGAACGCCGAGTCGGTCTGAGAGTCCGTTCCAGTTCGGACGGTCGGTTGCGGTGCGAATTGAATAGGCCGGTGTTCATCAGCCCTCCCGACGGGTAGAACACCGAGGCTCCCAACTCGGTTTTGTCAGCTACCAACTGGTGGTGGAGGGCCTCGGTCAGACAACTCACTGCGGCTTTGCTGGAGGCGTAGACCGACGCCATGGGGACCGGGGCGAATCCGCCGTCGCCTGATGAGGTGTTCACCACCTGCCCCGGCTGGCCCGATTCGATCATGCGGGGTACGAAGGCCATCACCCCGTTGGCAGTACCGAACACGTTCACCCCGAAGCACCACTTCCAGTCGTTGGGCTCATGGTCCCAAGCCCGGCCGCCGCCGCCAGCTCCCACTCCCGCGTTGTTAAACAACAGGTTGCAGTGGCCGTGGACGGCGAACACCTGGTCAGCGAGCGCTACAACCGAGTCGAAGTCGCTGACATCGCAGAGGACACCCTCCACCGCGCCCAAACTGGTCAGCTGCGCGACGGCGGCGTCCAACGCCGGTTCCTCCACGTCTGCGATGACCACCGTGGCCCCCTTGGCCAGTAGGGCTCGCACAATGCCTTTCCCGATGCCTCCCGCTCCGCCGGTAACCACGGCGACCGCCCCGTCGATGGTCAGCGGATCGAGGCTCAAACCGCCTGCACCTGGTTCAGCGGGTTCATCCCCGGACAGCCCTTGGCGTCCTCAGGGATCTCCGAATAGTCGATCGGAGTGGCTATCTCGGCCTTGGTCGGGCAGTACTGCTCGGCTAGCGGCCGAAGGGCCTCCACGTCGAACCGGTACAGACGGGCCACGTTGGTGGTTAGCAGCTTCGTGGTGTCGTCCACCGACTGGTCGCCAAAGGTGAGCCGCAGGTGATCCCGCGTGTAGGGAAACGAGCCTTCGGTGTGGGGGTAGTCCGACCCCCACATAACGTTGTCGATACCGATTTCGGCGCACAAGCCGACCTCGGTAGGTCGCAGGAAGCTGGCCCCGATGTGGCACTGGCGCTTCCAGTATTCGCTGGGTTTGAGCGACAGGTTCTCTACGGCCAGCCCACCAAAGATCGACTCGGATCCGTAGGTGGAGTACTTCATCCGGTAGTAGAAGGAGTCCAGTTTCTCGAGCGTGTCGGGCAGCCACGCGGTGCCAGTCTCGGTGTTGACGAAAGCCAGATCGGGGTGGCGTTCGAACACTCCGCTGAACATGAGGTGCCATAGTGCCCGGTGGCTCCACCAGGTCACTTCGATCATGTACATGGCCAGCGAGGCCGGGAAATGCGGCCCGAATTCGGGGGTCGCTCCACCCGAGTGGTGGTTGAGGGGCATGCCGTGGGCGGCTGCCGCGGCCCAGATCGACTCGTAGGAGGCGGAGTAGAGCGGTTCGAACGGGGAGTCGGGTGGTGCACCCGGGACGAGCACCCCGCCCCGGAGCCCCTGTTCAGCAGCCCATTCGATTTCGGCCACTGAGCCTTCGACATCACCTAGAAAGATCTGGGCCACCCCGGCGCGTCGCTCCGGCGCCTCCGAAACGAAGTCGGCCAGCCACCGGTTGTGGGCACGTAGGCCGGCCCACCGGCGTTCGAAATCGTCGCTGTAGGGCGGCGCCTCGAACGGGCTGGCCGACGGTGGGGCAAAGGGTGGCGTGGTGTTGGGAAACAACACGGTCGCTACCACCCCGTCCTCTTGCTGTTCCCGAAGCCGACGTTCGCTGGAGTAGTTCCGGTCAGCATCAAGTACCGGGTCACCGCCGATTCCGACGTTTCGCGGGGATTTGCCGAGGCTGGCGAATAATTCGTCGGTACGGGCGGCGTTCTCCTCCATGGCGTCGGCCCAAATGTCGAAGTCGTCGTGGTAGGCGGACTCCAGGTAGTCGCGATATTCCCGCAACTCAGCGCCGCAGTGACTGTCGGCTGAGATGACCACGTGGTGTTCGTCCATCGCCTTCCTCCTCAGTACCGCATCTCGCAGCCGTACTCGTCGAGCCACCAGCGGGCGGCCCGGGTGGCATCGTGGGGAGTACGAAGGTCAGGGTCCTGGTTGAGGTCCTCCGGGGTGGGCCCGACCCGACGGGCTACCTCCGTAAGGGCTCCAAGGTCCAAGTCGTAGCAGTCGACAGCGTTGAGGCCGAGCAGGCGGCGGGTGTCCTCGATTGACACCTCGCGGAAGTCGTTCTCGAGTCGCTCGACAGTCTTGGGCCAGGATCCTTCCGGATGCGGGTAGTCGGTCCCCCACATGAGAGCGTCGATGCCATTGACGTGGCGACGACGGATCTCCTCGTGAGACATCGTGGACGCTCCTATGAACACGTTGGTCCCGATGTACTCGGAGGGCAGGCGGGAAAGCAGACCCTTCATCCGGGTCCCCATTTTCTTGATCTTCCAGGATGCGCCGAAGTTGACGTCGGCCTTCCAGAGAATGTCCCCCAACCAGAACGATCCGCATTCCACCACTGCGTATTTGAGCCCTGGGAACCGGTCGAACTTGCCCGAGAACAGCAGCTGCCAGAGTATGCGGTGGGTCCAGAACGGAACCTCACTGATGTACATGGCTATGTTGTCGCCGTAGGAGTCGTGGTCGGCCTCGCCGGAATGGGTGTGGACCACTAGATCCGTCTCCGCGCAGGCCGCCCACACCCGGTCGTAATGGTTCGATCCGTAGGACGGGAAGTCGTGCCACATGGTCGGCACCATCACTCCCTTGATGCCGGGCTTGTCGGCCAGGTTCTCGATCTCGGTTACCGCTAGGTCGACATCGTGGGTGATGGGCACCAAGGCCACGCCGGCCCGACGCACCGGATCGGTGGCACAGAACTCCTCCAGCCAGCGGTTGTGGGCCCGGGCCCCGCCGAAGGCGAGACGGGGATCGGTTATCTGGCCGGCATGCAGGCCGGCTCCGAAAGGCGGGGACTCCTGGCCGGTGACTGCGTCACCGTCAGCAAAGATGATCTCGCCTGACACGCCGTCTGCATCCATGACCCGATTTCGGACGTCCGGGTCGTAGGCGCCGGTGAGCCCCTCGGCGTTCTCCCCCTCCCATTCGGCCAGGAACTCGGCGTTGGTCTCCTCGGAGATCCGCCGATGCTGATGGCGTTCGGCAACATAGACGTCGAACTCTTCGTGGAGAGACGGGTCGAGGTAGGGCCGGTACTCCTCGCATTGCAGGCCCGCGTGGGTGTCCGAGGAGACGATGACGTAGGGCTCGTTCCCGGTGTTCGCCTCGATAGCCATAGGAGCGGCCTCCTCAGTCGCCCTTGTCACCGGCGCCTAGGACCGATAGGTCGTCGTAGCGCTGGTGCATAAATGGGATTAGGTCGTCAGCCGGGACGGTGCCCACGGTGCGGGCGTCGACGATCGTGGCCCGTTGAGCCAGGGTGATGGACTTCAGTCCCCTGACCGGTAGGTCGGCCACTGGGTCGAGAGGCGAGTCGCCGAGCAGGACCTCGCCCTCAACGATCTCGGCCCGACGTTCTCTGGACGACTTGTGGGAGTGGACTAGGAACGGGTCGCCGTCAAGGAGCCCCGGACCCTCCGGAGAGGGCAGGAGTTTGAAGTAGAAGTCGATGCGCTCAGCACTGGAAGGTTCCCGTTCGCCGATCACCTCACCGCGGATCTCTGCGACCATGAACCCCATCCGTCGAATGACGCTGTGCAGCCGCGTGCCCTCACGAGTGGCTGTGATCTCGGCGATCTTCTTCGGCTCACCGAACGTTTCCCGCCCGCCGACCGTGGCCTGCTCGGTGGTCATCGGCATGAGAAGTGGGTATTCGCCCACCACGTCACCGTGGCGGGCTGCCACCCCGAACCAGCCCGCCCCAAACACCAGGTTTCCGGGCATGGTGACGGTGGAGATGTTGAGGCGCACCAGCGGTTCGGGGCCGGGTTCTAACGGCGGTGGTAGGACTGCTGCCACAACCTCCGGATCGGTGGCGTAAACGGCCTCCAAGGAGTCGGACCAAACCTCGCGGCTGGTGGCCTCCAGTTCCCGGTTCCGGATGGCCTCCAGCGGCCGGGCGGCGTATCTCACGTTGCCCATGGGTGTCCTCCCAGGTTCGAGGCACGGACGGAGGTGTCCGGCCCGCGCAGCCATGTTCGCAGGTGGTCGAAGGGTTCGGCCACCCGGCGGGCCGACGGGTTACCCGAACGCCATGCCCGTCAATTGGGGTACCGGTAGGCGGTGGCCAGTGGCTTGACTGGCCGGGCGAACCACAGCGGCCGGCGAAGACCACCCGGTCCGGGACCCGGTCGGGCAGCGGAAAGCCACTCCTCGAACACGGCGTGGGAGGCCTCAGTGTCGACTACCACGTCGCCGTAGACATCCGTGTCGGCCGCTGGGCCCACGGTGACCCGTTGCAACCAGCAGTGCATGCCGCTCACCGGGTCGGGCTGGACGGGGAAGGCCAGATTCTGGTGGACACCGGCGTCTGACCACCAGATCAGGCTGGTGTCGTCATCGGCGCTTTCGTAGGGAGCTTGAGTGTCCTCCCGGCGTATCCGCCACTGGCCGTCGGCCGTCCGGTCGATGACAGCCTGGCCGGCCCCCCACGACCGCCCGGTTTTCTCGTCGAGACGCCAGCGTCCCATGTGGTGGCTGGCAGCCACCACGCCCGGTCGAATGCCCTCGGTGCGCCAGGCCGAAATCACGAACCACCCGATACGGGTGGTGATCCTCACCAGGCCACTCTCGGCAATGCCCAGTTCGTCGGCGTCGGTCGGGTGGATCCACAGGGGGTGGCGGTGGCTGATTTCGTTCAGCCACTTGCTGTTCCCCGACCGGGTGTGGATCAGGGTGGGGATCCGGAAGGTGGGTACCAGGATGCGCTCACCGGCGGCGAAGTCCAGATCCTCCCAGTGGACTTGACTCCTGATGAAGGTGGGAAGGGCATACTCGGGCCAGCCCCAGTCGCGGGTGGTTTCCGAGTACAACTCCAGTTTCTTGGAGGGGGTGGGGAATCCGACCCGGGCCTGCCCGTTGACCTCCACTGCCGGAGAGCCGTCTCCGATGAACGGCATATGACCGTCAATCTCGGTTAGATCCTTGTACAGCCCAGCGGTGCCGGGGCTGCGGAATACTCCGTCTTCCCCGCACTCGGTTCCGACCAGTTGACCGTCGGGCACCGGGCGGTCGTAGGGGCGGTATTGGTTGCCGGGAAGAGCGAAGGCGCCCTTGCGCCGCATGTACTCCAGGGGCGTCAACCCGTCGGCAGCCGCCGCCTCGGGCAGGCCGGGAACCGACCCTTCGAAGAGCATGGCGTAGTACTCATCGATGGTCAGCGGAGTCCCCGGCTTTTTCTGGCTCTCAAACTTTTGACGGATACCAAGGGAACCGTCAGGGTCGATTCTCCACGACAGGTCGATCCAGAACTCCTCCTCTTCCCAAACTTCACCCGGGTTGGCCTCGTAGGTCCGCTCGAAGTGGTGACCCTCCAGTTCGCCGTGACGCCGCAAGACCGGTTGGCGGAACCCAACCCAGCGTCCCGCGTGTGTTTCGTAGCTGGCCAGGTCGTGGCGTTCCGAGGAGAGGCCCATGGGTAGCACGTAGTCCGCAAACCACGCTGACTCGTTCCAAGTGGGGGTAAGGGCCACGTGACAGCCCACTAACTCCGGGTCCCGTAGGACCTCCAACCAGGTGAACCCGTCGGGGTTGGTCCACACAGGGTTGTAAACCCGGGTGAAGTAGGTGTCGATCCTGCCCCGGCCGGATTTGAGGAAGTGGGGCAGCAGGATCGACATCTCGTGGTGGCTGAGCGGGTACTCAATCGGCCAGGTGAGGTCGTTCCAGTGGCCCTGGGGGGCCGGAGCGAGGGGGGTAACAGGGATGAATTTGTTCCATCCGTTGGCGCTGGTACCACCCTCGGTCCCGACGCTGCCGGTCAGCACGACCAGGAACTGCAGGCATCGGGCCACCTGCCAACCGCCCAGGTTGCCGGCCGACGAGGCACGCCAGGTGTGTGAGGCAAGACCGCCTAGGCCGTTGCCGACCGCTGCAGTTACGTCACGGATCACCTGCTCGTCAAGACCGCAGATCCGCGCCGCCTCGCCCGGGGTGTAGTCGGCGTAGTGGTCGAGCAGTGCCCTCTCCAGATTGTCAAAGGTGGGTTCCAGGTCGGGACGGGTCTCGGCCAAGAAGGTCTCCCAGTTGACCCACTGGCGGACGAACTCGCGATCCCATGTACCGGCCTCCAGAAGGAGGCGGGCCATGGCAAGCAGCATGAACGCCTCGGTACCCGGCCAGGGGGCGAGCCAGTGGTCGGCTTGCGAGGCGGTGTTGGACAGTCGGGGGTCGACGCAGATCACCGTTGCGCCACCACGCTGGCCCTCCATGATGCGTTGGGCGTGCGGGTTGAAGTAGTGGCCAGCCTCCAGGTGGGATGAGATGAGGAAGATGACCTTTGCGTTAGCGAAGTCGGCCGACGGCCGGTCGAAGCCCATCCAGGTGGCGTAGCCCACTCGGGCGCCGCTGGAGCAGACATTGGTGTGGCTGTTGTGACCGTCGATTCCCCAGGCGTGGAGGACCCGCTCCATGTAGCTGTCGTCGCCCGGCCGGCCCACGTGGTACATGACCTCATGGCCTCGGTCCTCTCGTAGGGCGGTGCCGATACGGCCCCCGACCTCATCGAGGACCTGGTCCCATCCGATGCGCTCCCAAAGGCCCTCGCCCCGCTTCCCGACCCGCTTGAGTGGGTGGAGGATGCGTTCCGGGTCGTCCACCTGGTTGAGGGTGGCCGGACCCTTAGCGCAGTTGCGACCCCGGCTGGCTGGGTGCACCGGGTTGCCTTCGAACTTGGCCACCTGGCCGGTGTTCTTGTCGACCCAGGCCAGCAGGCCGCAGTTGGCCTCGCAGTTGAAGCAGGTGGTGGGCACCAATCGGAAGCGACGTTCCACCCGGCGTGGCCAGGCCGTCGGATCGAGGGCCGCGTGGTCGTCCCAGGCCTCTTCGGGTGGGTAGTGGTCGAGCATTGTGGTCTCCCGGATCCTTAGGAAAGCGGGACCGATTGGCCGGCCCGGAGGTAGGCGTCCTCGTAGGCGAACAGGCCTAGCAGAGCGGCCAGGCCGCCGACGGCTGAGGGGACTTCACCGAGGTTGGGCGCCACCAGCAGGCAGGCCGCCAGGTTGGCCACCACCCAGGCTCCGAACCGTGACCGTTGCGTGCCCCTGGTGAGTTCAGCGATGGCCATGGTCACGTGGCGGGTATGACGGCCAACCACCTCGATGACCACCAGGGCGAAGTTGGCGGCCAAGCCGAACAGCAGGGATAGGTGGACCACCTTGACCTCGGGGAGGTGGACGAAGAGGTCCAGGACTGTGTACGCACCGCCACCGGCGACTACCGCTTGGACCAGGAGAACCGGGAGCAGCATCCTCCCCTGCCACAGGTCCCGACCCTCGCACTGCGCGAACAGGAATGCCGTGTAGCCGGCGGTGCCGAGGGCTAGCGGCACCGTCGGAACGAGCAGCACCGGTAGGACGCCGCCTGCGTCGGTCAAGCCCGCTATCCACCAGGCCGCGCAACAAGAGGCGAAGCCGGCCAGTACGTAGGCGCCCTTGACCAGCCACGAAGTGCGGCTACCCCGGGTAAGGAGGTAGTGGAAGCGCCCTGGCTGCTTCAGGTCACTGACCAGCAGGACTCCGGTCAGGACCAGGAAGGCGCCGGCCACCATGGGCGGCAAAACGCTGACGGTGCTCTGGTTGTCGCCGTGGCCCAGGATCACCAACAACGAGGCCACCAGCATCACCCCGGCAGCTACGGCCTTGGTGACCAGATAGGCAGCGACCGCCCCACCCCACGGGTGGGAGTGCCCGGTGGTGTAGGTCGTGCGGGCTGTATCGCCGTCGGGTGGTGGCGACGCTTCCAAGGCCACCGGAGTAGGCGTTGGATGGTCGGCCGTGGTTTCGGCCCATATGAGTCCGTCGGAAGCGATGGCCGAGGCCAGCGGGTCGAGCGATCTCGGATCGGCACCCGCGTAGATGACCTTTGGCCGGGTTTGCTGTTCGGGTGAGCGCACCAGACCCTGGTCCGAGGCGTGCAGGCGGGCAATCTCCGAGTCGGGGTCGTCGAGGTCACCGACCCTGATGGCGTTGGTGGGGCAGACGATCACGCACGACGGTTGGAGGCCGTCGGCGATGCGGTGGTTACAAAAGTTGCACTTGTGGGCGGTACCAGTCTGGGGGTTGATGTAGATGGCGTCGTAGGGGCAGGCGTTCATGCACGCCTTGCAGCCGATGCAGTCGGCATCGTCGAAGTCGACCACCCCGTTATCGGCCCTGAACAGGGCTCCGGTGGGGCAGATGGTGATGCATGGCGCGTCGTCGCAATGGTTGCAGCGCATCACCGAGAAGTGGCGGTCGGTCTCGGGAAAGGTCCCGGTCTCGACGTACTTGACCCAGGTGCGGTTCACGCCAAGGGGCACGTCGTGTTCGGCCTTGCAGGCCACCGTGCAGGCGTGACAGCCGATGCAACTGCCGGAGTCCAGCACAAACCCGAGGCGGGTCACCGCGCCTCCAAACGCCCCGCGCTGGTCCTCGAATCCGCCGGGCTCAGGCTTCGTAGCCCTTGTACTTGTCGAGCACCCGGACCGGTAACTTGAGGGCGTCACGTCGGAAAGGGTCACCGAGTTCGATGGTGCACATGACTTCCAGGACCGTCGGCCGGTTGCTGCCTAGGGCCTCCCGCAACCCGTCACCGACCTGGTCGGGGGAGTCCACTGTGAGCCCATTGCCACCCATCGACCGGGCCACCTCGGCGAACGACGGGTTGGCGAGGTTCGTTCCGACGTACCGATTGTCGTAGAACTCGACCTGGTTCTTTTTCTCAGCACCCCATTGTCCGTTGTTGAACACCACGGCTACGACCGGGATGTCCTCCCGAACGCAGGTCATCACCTCGGCCAGACTCATACCCCAAGCGCCGTCGCCCACGTAGGCCACGACTGGACGGTCGGGAGCCGCCACTTTGGCCCCCATAGCCGTGGGGAAGGCGTAACCACAGTTCCCGAAGCTCATGGCGGCCAAGAAGCTGTTGGGGCGGTCGAAGCGCAGGTACGAGTTAGATACCGAGCAGATGTTGCCGATGTCGGTGCTGACCACCGCGTCGGAGGGCATGGCCTGCTCGAGTTCGCGTAGAGCTCGCCGGGGTGCTACGGGTGAGCCGTCGGCCGACGACCACTCGGTCAACTCGGACTCCCAGGCCTCGCGCTGGTCGGCTAATTCGGACATCCGTGTGTCGCGGCTGGCATGGGCGGTTACCTCGAGATTCTTTAGCCGATCCAGAATCTCCCGGGACGCCGCTCCGGCATCACCACAGACCGCGACCTCCACGTCGCGAACGAGACCCAGTGCTCGGTGGTCGGTGTCCACCTGGACGATCCGGGCGTCTTCCGGCCAATACTCCAGACCGTGCTGGGGGAGGGTGCCGAACGGCCCGAGGCGGCTGCCCAGGGCCAGGACCACGTCGGCCTGACTGATGAGGTTCATGGCCGTCTTGTGGCCCTGGTAGCCGATCGGGCCGGCCCACAGCTCGTGGTCGGCGGGAAAGGCGTCGTTGTGGAGGTAGGAGCAAGCCACGGGAGCCCCCAGGTACTCGGCCAGGGCTATGGCGTCGGCCTGACCACCAGCCATGACTACCCCGCCGCCGGCCAGGATGACCGGGAAGCGGGCTCCGGCGAGGAGGGCGGCCGCTGCGTCGAGGCTCTCCGGCCCACCGGCCGAACGTTCGATGTGGCGGGGCGGAACGATCTGATGGTCGGCCTCACCGTAGAACTGGTCACGCGGAATATTGAGTTGGGTCGGACCGTTTTCGGCCATGGCCAGGGTGAAGGCCCGGTGGGTCAACTCGGCCATGCGGGCGTGGCTCTTCACCTCGACCTGGTACTTGGTGATCTTTTCGAAGATCGGCATCTGGTCAGTCTCCTGGAAGCCGCCGAGGCCCTCACCGCCGATTCCGGCCTGCGGGGTGATGCAGACCACCGGGGAGTGGGCCCAGTAGGCCGCGGCGATGGCAGTCACGAAATTTGTGACCCCGGGCCCGTTCTGGGCGATGCAAACTCCGTGGCGTCCACTGACCCGGCTGTAGCCGTCGGCCATGTGGGCCGCGGCCTGCTCGTGGGCCACCGAGTAGAACCGGATGCCGGCCGGTTCAAAAATGTCGAGGGCGTCCATGTAGGCGGATCCGACAATCCCGAATACGTCGGTGACGCCATGGCTGGCCAGGGTCTCTACGAATGCCTCGCTGGCGCTCATGTGGGTCATCGGGCTCTCCTGTGGTTTTCCGCAGCGGGGGTCGGTGGAACTGCTGGTGAGACGCTATAGCCAAAAGCGGAGACGGTGGTCGGGTGTGGGGGGGTTACCAGATGACCAGAATGGCCCCGGCGGCCACGGCAACCGCACCCCAGAAGGCTCGAGGGCCTAGGGCCTCCCGGGCGACCAGGGTGCCGATGACCACTGAGACCTGGCGCAGACCGGCCACCTGCCCGGCCTGGGCCCGTTGGAAGGCCACAAGCACTAGGGCGTACGCCCCGCCTTGGCCTAGGCCGATCAAAATCCCCTCACGGGCGACGCTCCGGAGCCGGGACAGGGCTGGACGACGTACCGCAAGGGCCACGGAGCTGCCCAACAGCATCAGCACTGCCAGGTAGCCGAGAGTTCCGGTCTGGTCGACCGAACGGGCGTCGATCAGCGAGTATCCGACGGTGGCCAGCCCGGTCGCAACGGCAAACACCACGGCCCGTCGTTCTCGGAGACGGTTGGCCAGACCGCCCAGCAGGAACAACCCACCGGTGAGCACTACGAGGCCCACCGTGGTGGCCGTTGACGGGGTCTCGCTCAGAAATACCCAGCCGCCCAGACCGATCAGCAGGGGGGCCGTGCCACGCGCGATCGGGTAGGCCACGCTGAGGCTGCCTTCCCGGTAGGCCGAACCGAGCATGTTCAGATAGAAGGCGTGGGCCAGCGCGGAAAGTACCGCCCACCCCAAAACCCCGGTCGGCGGATCCAAGACCAGCGCCGGCAGGAGTACCAGACCTGATCCCAGGTAGCTGACCAGGACGGCCGCTGGTGGATCGGACGAGCGGTGTAACAGGGTGTTCCAGCAGGCGTGTAGAACGGCCGAGGCCAGGACTAGGAGGACGGCGGAGGTCGGCATCCCCGGTCCTTGATCAGTCCCGAGCCATTAGCCCAGCGATCACCGCCACGTCGACGATGTCGTCAGACGAGGCTCCCCGCGAAAGGTCGTGGAGCACCCCGTCAAGCCCCTGGAGCAGCGGACCGTAAGCCCGCGCCCCTCCCAGGCGTTCGGTGATCTTGTAGGCAATGTTGCCGCTGTCCAGGTCGGGGAACACAAACACGTTGGCTCGCCCGGCCACTGCCGACCCGGGCGCCTTGACCTCGGCTACCTCGGGGACCCACGCCGCGTCGAACTGCAGCTCTCCGTCACTGGCCAGGTCGGGGAAGGTGTCGGCCAGATACTCGGCAGCCCGACGGACCTTCTCTACCCGGGGGTGCGTGGCGCTTCCCCGGGTAGAGAAGGAGAGCAGGGCCACCCGGGCCGACTCGGTCGTCAGGCACTCGAAGGTCGCGGCAGTAGCTCGGGCGATAGCCACCAGTTGCTCGACGTTGGGTTCGGGGACCACGCCGCAGTCCCCGTAAGCGATTGGCCGGCCGTCGGGCAGGATGAGGATAAAGCAACTGCTCACCAAGCCTTCGCCGTCACCTACCCCGAGGATGGTCAGCCCGGCCCGCACCACCTCGGCGGTTGGCCGGGTTGCCCCGGCTACCCCGGCGTCGGCCCCACCTGATGCGATTAACACCGCGGCGGCCACCACAGGATCGCCGGGGTTGAGTCCCGCGGCGGCGGCCCGAGCTACAGCGGCGACCATCGCCGGATCGGCGGGATCGACCACCGGTTCAACCACCACGGCGAGACCCTCGGTACGTAGTCGGTCGGCGGCTGCGTCGGCCCGGGGGTCACCGAGGTCGGCCAGGACAATCCGGGCCGGCGCGGATGCGGCCCGTTCATACCAGCCCTCGACAATCGCCGGGGGGGCGTCGCTCACCGGGAATCCTCCCTGATGGCGCTCAGCCCTTACCCCGCCAGGGGATGAGCCGTGCCTCGAGGAACCGCATGATCATCTCCATAGCTGCCCCGATTAAGCCGATGATGATGATGTTCACAAACACGATGTCCATCCGGAAAAACCGGCTGGCGATATAGATCGTGGTACCAAGGCCCTTCTCCGCACCTATGAGCTCAGCGGCAATAAGGGTGCCCCAACTCACACCGAGTGCCACGCGAACTCCTGTAAAAACCTCGGGGAGCGCGTTCGGCATGATTACGTACCGGAGGATCTGCCACTTGTTGGCCCCTAGGGAGTAGGCGGCGTGCACCTTCGAGCCCGACACGCCGAGCACCCCCGATCGGGCGGCGATGATCATCACCCACACCGAGGCCCAGACCAGCAGGTTTACCTTCGACTCCTCACCGATTCCGAACCACATGATGAACAGCGGTAGTAGGGCCAGGGGCGGAATCGGCCGGAACAACTCGACAATGGGATCGAAGATCCCGCGCATGATCCGCGAGAGTCCCATGGCGAAGCCCACCGGGATCCCGATGACGGTACCGATGACCATTCCCTTCAGAACACGGCTGAGACTGGCCGAGGCATGCTCCCAGGCGGAGGTTCTGCGATAACCGTCCTGCCACCATTCCACGAACGCGTCCCATATGACCACCGGACTCGGAAAGGTCTTCTCGTCAAGGATCGGCTCGGGACCACGGGTGATGTACCACCACAGCACCAGGAGGCCACCCAACGAGACAACCGCCCATACCTTCGACGTGGTGACTTCTGCGGCGTCGCCGAAAGTGACCGTCTTGCGGCTCTGGGTCCCCCGGCGGCCGAACCGGGGAGGCTTCCTCAAGCCGGTGGGAAGGGGACCCGTGGACGGTGGGTGTTCGTTCACGACGTCCCGTCCTCATGGCCCATGATCTGTTCCTCCATGTCCCAGATCATCGACAGCAGTTCTTCACGCTTTTCGATGAACTCCGGTGAGGCCTTTAGTTCCCGAGGGTCGACACTCAGACCCACTTCGGCGAAGGGCAGTTCGTACTCCCGCTCGATCCGGCCCGGACGGGGGGCCATCACAAAGAGGCGATCGCCGAGAAACAGGGCCTCTTCGACACTGTGGGTAACCAAGATGATCGTCTTGCCGGTCTCCTGCCAGAGTTTGAGGATGAGGCCCTGCATCTTCTCTCTGGTCAGGGCATCAAGAGCTCCCAGCGGCTCGTCCATGAGGATGACCTCCGGATCGTTGGCCAGACATCGGGCCAGGGCCACCCGCTGTTGCATGCCTCCTGAGAGTTCGTAGACCGCCTTGTCGCCGAATCCCCGGAGGCCCACGGTCGCTAGGAGATCCTCAACGATGACGGCAGTTTCGGATTTCTTCTTCCGGTTCATCCGGGGCCCGAAGGAGACGTTCTGGGACACGTTCTGCCATTCGAACAGTGCACCCTGCTGAAAGACCATCCCCCGCTCCTGTCCGGGACCGGTGATCGGCTCCCCACCCAAGGTGACCGTTCCTGAGGTGGGGGCCAGGAATCCAGCTGCGATGTTAAGCAGGGTGGTCTTGCCGCAACCCGAAGGGCCAAGCAGGGTGAGCAACCGGCCAGCCTGTAGGTCAAACGAGACGTCTGAAAGCGCGTGCACCGAACCGCCCTTGGGCAGCTCGTAGACCATCTCGACGTTGGAGACGGACAGGTTCTTCACTGGACCACCCGAGGTGACATTTTTCCGATGCTAGGCAAACCCACCTTCTGGTGCTGGTCCACGATCGTCTCTTAGTCGTTGTGGTTGAGCCAGTCGTCGACCCGGGTAAGGATCTGGTCGACCCGATCGACCAGATCTCCGATGACCTCGGAATCGGCGATCAGGGGAGGCGAGATGGACAGGCCGGTGTAGCCACGGTCGTCGGGACGGATGGTGGTACGGACCTGACGGATGAACCCGCTAAGCACCCCGCCCTGCAGGCCCGCCTCCTGCGAGTCGCTCAGAGCGATTCCCTCGTCCCGGTCTGCACACAGATCGACGGCATAGAAGAAGCCGGCGCCCCGGACCTCGCCCAGACAGCGGTGGTGGTCGGCCAGGTCTTGGAGCCGGTCGGCGAAATCGCCTTCGGTGGCCATCACGTGGTCCAACAGCCCTTCGTCGCGCATGGCCGTCATGTTGGCCACGGCTACTGCGGTGGCCACGGGGTGACCGCCGAATGTGGACCCGTGCATGTAGGTGGCCATCGGCGAGTCGTAGACCTCAGCAACCAGGGCTCCCCGGATGGCCAAGCCACCGAGAGGCTGGTACGCCGAGGTAACCCCTTTGGCGAAGGTGATCATGTCGGGAACCACGCCGAACCGCTCGCTGGCGAACCAGTGGCCGAACCGGCCGAAGGAACAGATGACCTCGTCGGCACAGAGCAGCACCCCATAACGGTCACAGACACGCCGCAGGGCCGGCCAGTAGCCGTCGGGCGGCACTAGGGCACCACCGCCGTTCTGGACCGGTTCGGCGATCACCATGGCAACCGTCTCGGGGCCCTCGATCAAGATCGCCTCCTCTACCGCCCTGATGCAGGAAAGGTCCTCGCCGGAGGTCCCGTTCTGGGAGGTGCACTGCCCGGTGTTGGCCACGTGATGGACGCCCTCCCAGAGGTTGGGGAGGAACGGTTCGCGGAACTTGGGGATACCGGTGATGGCCAGGGCACCCAGCGTGGTGCCGTGATAGGCCCAGTTTCGGGAGATCACTTTGTGGCGGGCCTCGTCGCCCCGAGCCAGGTGGTAGTTCCGGGCGAACTTGACCGCTGATTCCACCGCCTCGGAGCCCGAGGAAACGAAGAACACCTCGTCCACGTCACCTGGGGCCATCTCGCCAATCATGGTGGCTGCCGCGATGGACGGCGGGTGAGCCATGCCCCAGTTGGTCGAGTAGGCCAGTCGGCCCATCTGCTCGGCGGCCGCTGCAGCCAAGTCGGTTCGCCCGTGGCCAATGTTCACGCAGAACAGACCGGCCAGACCGTCCAACCAACGGTTGCCGTCGGTGTCGAAGAGGTAGCAGCCCTCGCCCCGCTCGAAGATCGGAAACTCACCGCCATGCCAGATGCCCTTCCCCGTGAAATGCGGGACAAGGTGGCGACGGGCAAGGTCTCGTTGTGTGGTCATAGTCTCTCCATGCTTCGATTCCTACACTCGCAACGCAAACCGAGGGCCCCGGACCCACGACCGGCAGAGCGCGGAAGGTAAACAAGATCTCTTCCGACCACAAGGGTGAGGGGACCGCCCCGACCCCGACGGAGGCAAGCATGGCAGCCGAAATTCCCGACCGAGCCCAGGTGGTAATCATCGGGGGAGGCATCGTCGGCGCCAGCATCGCCTACCACCTGACTGAACTCGGCTGGACCGACGTGCTCCTGTTGGAGCGTCACACCCTGACCAGCGGTACCACCTGGCACGCTGCCGGGCTGGTCGGTTGCCTCCGGGCCACCCACAACATGACTCGCTTGGCCGCCTACAGCGCCGACCTCTACGACCGACTCGAACACGAGATGGGCCACCCCACAGGGTTCCGTCGGGTCGGGTCGGTGAGCGTGGCCGATAATCCGGAACGTATGGAAGAACTGGTCCGGGGTGCAGGTATGGCCCGCTGCTTCGATGTCGATGTCGATGTCATCGACGCCGCCGAGATGGTCAGACGTTGGCCTCTCCTCAACCCGGACGGCATTGTGGGCGGCGTTTGGATCCCTGGTGATGGGCAGGCCTCGCCGGTTGACACGACTATGGCCCTAGCCAACGTGGCCAAACAACGCGGAGCCCGCATCGTCGAGGGGGTTTCGGTGAAGCGGATCCGCACCACGGAGGGTCGGGTCGTCGGCGTGGACACCGACCGGGGACTGATTGACGCTGAGTACGTGGTGACCGCGGCCGGCATGTGGTCCCACCAATTGGGCCGGGATGTCGGGGTCACCATTCCCCTGCACGCCTGCGAGCACTTTTACCTGGTGACCGAACCGGTCCCCGACCTACCCGCCGGACTGCCGGTGCTGAGGGATACCGACAACTGCATCTACGTCAAAGAGGACGCGGGTCGCCTCCTCGTTGGGGCCTTCGAGCCGGTGGCCAAGCCGTTCGACATCGGCGATCTTCCTACCGATCGACCGTTCATGCAGCTCGACGAGGACTGGGACCACCTGGCCCCGGTATACCAGAAAGCCTGCGAGCGGATCCCTCTGCTCGGGGAGGTGGGCATCCGTTTGTTCTTCAACGGACCCGAGTCGTTCACACCCGACGACCGCTATCTGTTGGGGGAGACCCCGGAGTTGCGCAATCACTTCGTGGCTACCGGTTTCAACTCCATCGGCATCCAGTCGGCTGGAGGCGCCGGAAAGGTTCTCGCCGAGTGGATCGTCGGTGGCCACCCGCCCATGGATCTCTGGGACGTAGACGTCCGTCGGGCCCAGCCGTTCCAAACCAACCGGCGTTACCTCCGTGACCGGTCGGTGGAAGCTCTCGGGCTGCTCTACGCCATGCACTGGCCGTTCCGACAGGTGGACACGGCCCGGGGGGTGCGGCGCTCACCGTTTTACGACCGGTTGGTGGCACTCGGGGCCTGCCACGGTGAAAACGCTGGTTGGGAACGCCCCAACTGGTACGCACCCGAGGGGGTCGAGGCCTCCTACGCCTACACCTACGGTCGTCAGAACTGGTTCGACCACTCGGCGACCGAGCACCGGGCTTGTCGGGAGGGAGCGGCCCTGTTCGACCAGACGTCTCTGGCCAAGCTCCTCGTCCAGGGTCCTGATGCGGTCCGGGTCCTGAACCGCATCTCGGCCGCTGAGGTCGACGTGGATCCCGGCATCTCCGTCTATACGACATGGCTCAACGAACGGGGTGGGATCGAATCCGACCTGACCGTCAACCGACTCGACGAGGACCGCTTCCTGGTGGTGACCGCCTTCTCCTCCCAGATACGCGACGCCGACTGGATCGCCCGCAACACACCCGCCGAAGCCCGCATGGCCGTCACCGACGTCACCTCGAGTTGGGCGGTGCTCGGGGTGTTCGGGCCCCGATCCCGGGAGATCCTGTGTCCTCTCACCGACGCCGATTTGGGGAACGACGCCTTCCCGTTCGGCACCCTCCAAGAGATCGACCTGGGCTACGCCCGGGTCATTGCCATCCGCCGTACCTACATGGGTGAACTGGGCTGGGAGGTCTACGT
>Ga0209228_1000687_pt1 | contig 17506 bp, 16 predicted proteins | sample METZYME_3_150m_FD_187547 | JGI IMG/M metagenome (GOLD analysis project Ga0209228, IMG submission 187547) | Marine microbial communities from oxygen minimum zone in mesopelagic equatorial Pacific - METZYME_3_150m (SPAdes) (version 2) | ecosystem: Environmental > Aquatic > Marine > Oceanic...
GTGCTTTCTCAAAACTCAAGTATGAATCAGGAACACACCGGGTTCAGAGAGTGCCAAAAACAGAATCGCAAGGAAGAATTCATACTTCAGCTTGCACAGTAGCCATAATAGCTGAGGTAGAGGATATTGGGGAAGTTGAACTGAGCTCCAACGATATCAGACTTGATACTTTCAGAGCATCTGGAGCTGGTGGGCAGCATGTGAACAAAACAGATTCGGCTGTTCGTCTGACTCACATACCAACTGGAATTGTAGTTGAATGCCAAGACAGCAGATCACAGCATAAAAATAAAGCCAGAGCAGAAACTCTTCTGAAAGCCAAAATATTTGATCAAGAACAAGAAAAATTAACTAAACAACAAGCAGAAGAAAGGAAAATTTTGATTGGGAGTGGTGACCGTTCAGAGAGGATTCGAACCTATAATTTTCCCCAAGGCAGAGTAACGGATCACAGGATTGGTTTAACTCTTTACAATCTCTCAGAGATCATGGAAGGTGATATAACTGAATTAATTGAGACTTTAATTCAAGAAAATGCAGCAAAACAAATAGCGAGCCAATAAAATTTACTTGCAAATAGCCATGAACAATATTTCCAGTGATTCGTTGATTCTAGGAGGTGAAAAAGCTCTCAATAAAATTAGTCAGACTCCCCGCCTAGATTCAGAATTGCTATTGGCGAAAGTGCTTAAAGTGGACAGAGTTCAATTTTATTACAAGGATATTTTCCCTGAAAGAAACCAAGTTCAAACATACGAGGCACTATTAAAAAAACGCATGGACGGCATTCCCATTGCCTATTTAACTGGATATAAAGAATTCTGGTCGTTACCTCTTAAAGTAAATCAAGACACTTTAATACCCAGACCAGAAACAGAGCATTTAGTCCAGCAATCATTAATAAAACTAGACAATTTAGACAAAAATTACCAAATACTTGAACTGGGAACTGGTTGTGGTGCCGTAGCTATAGCACTTGCAGGGGAAAGACCTAAAGCAAGTGTTGTTGCCACGGATGTATCTGCCAAAGCCTTAAAGATAGCAAAATACAACGCCAGTAAATTGCATATCAGCAACATCCAATTTGTATGCAGCGATTGGTTGAGCGGCATCTACTATCAGAAATTTGATTTGATCATTTCTAACCCACCATATGTAGATGCAAAAAAAATCAATGATTACGAACCTAGGTCTTTATCCCATGAGCCTAGTGTTGCATTATTTGCCGATGATAATGGTAGATCATGCATTAAAGAAATCATTCAAAAAAGTATCAGATTTTTAAAAAGAGACAGTTGGCTAATAATCGAACACGGACATAATCAATCCTATTTTTGTAAACAATTGATGCAATCCTTTCAGTTGAGAACAATACAAACCACGCTGGATTATTCAGGAATAGGAAGAATTACAGCAGGACAAAGATTTAATTGAAATCACATGACCGAGAGCACTGCAATACAGAGTCTTCGTTACAGTCGTCATTTAGGATTGGATGACTTTACCCAAGAATCTCAAATCAAACTTAGCACAGCATCCGTTTTAATCATCGGAATTGGTGGTTTAGGCACTACAGCTAGCCTATTTCTTGCCAATAGTGGTATTGGAAACATAATACTCAATGACTATGATTCTGTAGACATAACTAATTTGCCAAGGCAAATCCTTTTCAATTCCGATGACCTTGGCAAAAATAAAGCTGAGACAGCCAAGAAAAAGCTTATGCAATTTAATCCAAATATTTCTGTCAAAGCGTTCACCGAGAAGTTACAAGAGAATAAACTTAGAGAAATTGGCTCGGTTGTTGATGTAGTCTTGGACTGTACTGATAATCTTCAATCGAGGCTTTTAATCAATAAAACTTGTATCAAGAATAAGAATCCACTGGTTTCTGGTGCAGCAATTAGGTACGAAGGACACATCGCAGTTTTTAGAAACGACATTGCAATTAAGAGTTGTTACAACTGCTTGTACCAACAAGAAGATGAAAATACCGAAGATTGTGAAGGTAGCGGCATTATGGCTCCTGTTGCAGGTCTTGTGGGCACAGTAATGGCGACAGAGGCAATTAAGATTGTAGTTGGAAAGGAGTCAATGTTGGATAACAGACTATGGGTTTTAGATGCTAAAAATAACACCAATCAGGTCATCAAAATACAAAAATCTAAAATTTGCGAAGAATGTAGCTTATAAACTAATTCTGTTCTTATTTTCTTCTATCTTCTTCGATAATGCATCTATATGCTTCTATATTCGTTGATATATGAACAAATATAGTTTAGTTATTTTTTGATTTTTTCCTTTAAAATCTCATTGACAAGGGTTGGATTGGCCCGACCTTTAGTGCGTTGCATAACTTGTCCAACAAAAAAACTAAGAATTTTTTCCTTGCCCTCCAAGTATTCTTGTAATTGGTTAGGAAAAGCTTGCAGTACTTCGACAATAATTGCCTCTATCTCACTCATGTCGCTGATTTGTTCCAGTCCTTTTGACTGAATAATAAAATCTACCTCTTTCTTCTCATGAACCATTGAGGCAAACACATCTTTCGCTATCTTTCCTGAAATGGTTCCATCAGTAATTCTTTGCAGCAACTTCGCAAATGACTTGGGAGAAACACTGAATTCATCGATGCTTACACCCTCTTTATTCAGAACAGACAATAATTCAGTCAAGAGCCAACTGGCAACCAGTTGGTTATTGCCATTAAATACAGATGCGACTTCTTCAAAATAACATGCCAGTTCTATGGTATTGGCAATCTCGATGGCATCATTTTCCTTAATACCATAATCATTAACATACCTCAGGACTTTTGCCTCAAAAAGTTCTGGTAATTGGGAACGAATTTGTTCGATCATGGATGGATCTATTTCAAGTGGCAATAAATCTGGATCAGGAAAATACCTATAATCGTTTTCTTCTTCCTTGGTTCTCATGGTTCTTGTTTCATTGAGGTCAGAATCATACAGACGTGTTTCTTGAATGATCTCTTTGCCTTCATCAAGCAATTCTTTCTGTCTTACTACTTCATAGGCAATAGCTTTCTCAACAAATTTGAATGAATTGAGATTTTTGATCTCTGTACGTGTTCCCAGCTTTTTTGTACCCTTTAATCTAAGTGACACATTTGCGTCACATCTGAATGAACCCTCTTGCATATTCCCATCACAAATTTTTAAGTATTTCACAATTTGGTGGATTTTCTGCATATAAGCTATTGCCTCTTTTGGTGAGCTCATCTCTGGTTCTGAAACAATCTCCAAAAGAGGCGTTCCAGCTCTGTTTAAATCGATGGCTGTTTCTTGTTTAAATTTGTCGTGAATTGATTTGCCTGCATCCTCTTCCAAATGTGCTCTGGTAATTCCTATTCTTTTTTGTGATCCGTTTTGATCTTGAATTTCAAGTGATCCGTTGAAAACAATCGGCAATTCATATTGGCTGATTTGATAACCCTTGGGTAAATCAGGATAAAAATAATTTTTTCTAGCAAAAATTGATCGTTCAGCAATTTGAGCATTTACAGCCAAACCAAACTTGATTGCCATTACCACAGCTTCTCGGTTTAAAACCGGCAAAACACCTGGATACCCAAGGTCAATGAGTGAAGCCTGGGTATTTTGTTCAATGCCGAAATTTGTTGAAGATCCTGAAAATATTTTACTTTTACAGGCTAATTGAGCATGTATTTCTAACCCAATGACTACTTCCCATTCCATAGTTTTGTATCTCTCCTAGTCTCCTATACTTTATTCAGATCAGGTGGTTGCTTTTGGTGCCAATCTGTTTCTTGCTGAAACAAGTGTGTTAAATTCAACAATTCTGCTTCAGCAAAATGAGGCGCTATAATTTGGAGGCCGAAAGGAAGGTTTTGAACAAAGCCACATGGATGCGAAATTGCAGGCAACCCTGCTAAATTAGCTGATATTGTATATATATCATTCATGTACATGGTTACTGGATCATCAATTTTCTCACCAATTTTAAAAGCCGGTGTTTGTGTTGTTGGCCCCATAACTGCATCAATATCTTGAAAAGCTTGTTTGAAATCCTTACTAATGAGTTGCCTAACCTTCTGTGCTTTCAAATAATAAGCATCGTAATAACCCGTGGATAGAACGTAGGTTCCTGTAATAATTCTTCTCTTAACCTCTGCGCCAAATCCAATTTGTCGATTGGTGAGATAAAAATCATCCAAATCATCGGTCTCATCGTGTCTGTAACCATATCTAATTCCATCATATCTAGCTAAATTTGATGAGCATTCAGCTGGCGCAACTACGTAATAAGTTGGGACTGATAGACTAAGATGGGGCAAGGAAATATCTTTAAATTGGACTCCCAAACTTTCATAAACTTTGATTGCCTCGAAAAACAGTTGCTCAGACTCAGCATCGAGACCTTCATCAAAAAATTCTTTTGGAATGCCCACTACCTTACCCTCTATAGAAGCATTGAGTGATTGAGAGTATTTTGGCACAGTAGTCTCAACACTAGTAGAATCCAGTGGATCGAATCCAGCCAAAGACTCAAGTAAAATTGCAGTATCTTCTGCTGTTAATGCCAAAATACCGGCCTGATCTAAACTGGATGCAAAAGCGATCATCCCATATCTTGAACAGCGCCCATAGGAGGGTTTCAGACCAGTAATACCGGTGAATGCAGCAGGTTGTCTTATTGAACCTCCAGTATCGGTTCCCAACGCTATAGGTGCTAATCCTGCAGCTACCGCAACTGCAGAGCCACCAGAAGAGCCACCAGGTGATCGTGCCAAATCCCAAGGGTTATGAACCGGTCCAAAATAACTGGTCTCATTCGAAGATCCCATTGCAAATTCATCCATGTTGGTTTTGCCCATCAGAATTGCGCCTTGATTATTTAGATTGGAAATAACAGTTGCATCATATGGTGGAATAAAATTTTCAAGCATTTTAGATCCACACGTTGTTTTGACTCCTTGGGTACAAAAAATATCCTTGCCAGCGTAAGGTATTCCTGTAAGGGGTAGTGGATCACCTGATTCTATCAATCTATCTGCTTGAATAGACTTCTTAAGAGCAGCATCTTTGTTTAATGTGATGTAACAGTTTAAAGACGTATCATGATCAGATATCCGTTGCATATACATATCGAGAATTTCATGGCTTGAAATATCTCGTGAACGAAGCATTGCTACTAAGTTTTTTAATGTGTAACGCTCCAAAAAATCTATCCTCTTTTTGTTAAATGGTCAATCAATAACCTTGGGAACTTTGTAGAATCCTTCTTCGAATTCAACAGCATTTTTTTGATACAACTCCCTTTGGTTCTCTTCTGTAACTAAATCCATTCTAAGTCTCTGCTTCATATTCAATGGATGGGCCATAGGTTCTATATCATCTGTATTAACCTTTTCTAATTGTTGGATCATCTTTAGGATATCTGAAATTTGACTGGTGAAGTTGTCAATTTCTATATCTTCCATTTTTAATTTTGATAATGAAGAAATGTATGCAATTTCTGATTTTTTTATACTCATGACCTTCTCAAAAAATGATAATATTAGTCTAATAATAACTTCCAGTTGCCGAAAATCCTACACGTTGTTAGAGTAGAATTTCTGGAAAATTTTTTCGTGCGTTTTAAATTCTATGCTGAAAACAATTACGGGCTATTTTTCTAACGATCTATCGATTGATCTTGGAACAGCAAATACCCTTGTGTACGCAAGTGGTAGGGGTATCGTTCTGAATGAACCCTCCGTTGTGGCCTTAAGAACTGAAAATGGAAGACCTGGTAAAATTGTTGTTGCAGTTGGTACCGATGCCAAAGCCATGTTGGGAAGAACACCTGGAACTATCGATGCTATTCGTCCTCTCAAAGATGGAGTGATTGCTGACTTCATAGTTACTGAAGCAATGCTACAGTCTTTCATAAAAAAAGCTCATGGGAGCCGTTATTTTAGACCCAGCCCAAGAGTTTTAGTCGCCGTACCCTATGGATCCACCCAAGTCGAAAGACGCGCCATAAGAGAATCAGCAGAAGGAGCAGGCGCAAGAAAAGTATTTCTGATTGAGGAACCCATGGCAGCAGCAATTGGAGCCGGCCTACCTGTCCATGAGGCAAGAGGATCTATGGTTGTTGATATTGGTGGCGGTACTTCAGAGATAGCTGTTATATCTTTGAACGGCATTGTTTATGGTATCTCAATTAAAATAGGTGGTGATACTTTTGATGAATCAATAATTAATTACGTTAGACGAAATTATGGAATTCTGATTGGTGAAGCAACTTCAGAAAAAATTAAACATACAATTGGCCATGCTTACCCGGGTGAATCAGTTGAAGAAATCTCAGTGAAAGGTAGAAATCTATCAGAAGGAATACCCAGAACGTTTACCCTTAATAGCAATGAGATTCTTGATGCTTTACAAGAACCATTGCAATCGATTGCCAATGCACTTAAATCAGCTTTGGAGCAAACACCACCAGAATTAGGATCAGACATTGCGGAAAGAGGGATTGTCCTGACCGGAGGTGGCGCACTGCTAAAAGGTGTCGACAAATTGCTAATGGAGGAAACTGGCCTTCCTGTTATACTTGCCGACAAGCCATTGACATGTGTCGCCAAAGGCGGTGGTAAGGTCATTGAGCTTCTCGATAAACATGGGCCCAACCTTTTTGATTTGGATTGATTATTGTTAAAACCCTCTAAAACGGTTAACTGTATCGATGCCGTTATCAGGTGAGGCAAGAACGACTCGATCTAGAGGGCAGTATTCCGCCTCAAAACTTCTTGTTTCTCTGATCCTTTCATTTGGTCTGATGTATCTAGACCACAAAGATCAATACCTCAATAAAGTTCGGAGCTATATTTCAGCAACAACGTATCCGATTTATGTTGTTATAAATGCTCCAAAAAATATTTTTCTTAATCTCAGAGAGACGATAGGTCAAAAAGAGAAAATTGTCCTTGACAATCAAAGATTGAAAACAGAAAACATAACCCTTAGTTCAAAAATTCAACAAATTTATAAATTAGAAAAAGAAAATAAGAGACTGCATGATCTTTTAGACTCGAAACCAAAAACTGAAGATATATTTGTACTCGCTGAAATCGTTGCTGAAAATCCAGATCCATTCAAACACAGGATTATTATTAGTAAAGGTAGCAAAGAAAATGTACATGTTAACCAAACAGTGGCAGATGCCAGAGGCATTATAGGGCATGTTATCCGCGATCAAATATTCGGATCAGAGGTTCTTCTAATCACCGACCCTGAACATGCGCTACCGATTGAGGTTGCCCGAACTGGATTACGCTCCATTGCTCTAGGAATCGGTAGTTATGAAGAAATACAATTGAGCTACCTGGCTGTAAATACTGATATTCAAGCAGGGGACATACTCTTAACTTCTGGTTTGGGAGGACAATATCCTGTGGGATACCCTGTGGCGATCATCGATAAGGTTTCTGCTCAAAAAGGAGAATCATTCCTAGAAGTTAGAGCCAAACCATTTGCAAAACTAAGAAACATTAATGAGGTCTGGGTTATACAGCGTGCTGCTGATGGGGCAATTGATTTTGAATAGAGAAATAAAAAATAACTTATTTACATGGGCCATTTTAATGATTTCATGTTCTTTATTTGTGGTTCCACTACCAGAATTTCTGTCATTTTTCAGACCCCCTTGGCTATCGCTTTCAGTTATTTTCTTTTCAATAATGACTCCAGCAGGCTTTGGTGTTTTTAGCGCTTTTTTTATAGGGTTGCTAGCAGATGTAGTGCAAGGAAGCATCTTTGGTGGACATGCCATGGCTCTCTCACTAATCGCGTATTTATCATACCGATTTCACCTTCAAATAAGAGTTTTTCCCATGTGGCAAATGATGTTATCTGTTCTACTAATGCTGTTATTAAATGAACTGCTTGTTTTATGGGTTGAAGGCATACAAGGACAAATGATATTCAATTATATTCGCTGGCTAGGCATTGTCATTGGGACTTTGATCTGGCCTATTTTTATGGCCTTTTTACTGAATCTAAAATCAAAAATCCTTTAACAGTATGGAATTTAAATCAGACGCTACTCAAGAGACCGAAAAAAGAATATTTTTGAGCCGAATTCTTTTTTCAATCAGTTTGATCTCATTGTTGGTAATACTGATACTTTTACGATTAGTGCAATTGCAAATTTTTGACTCAGATAAATACAAACTTCGATCCATGAACAACACCATTAGAACCCATTCATTACCTGCAACTCGAGGACTCATTTATGATCGCAACAATCAAATATTGGCTGAAAACCAGCCTGTATTCCAGTTGGAAATGATTCCCGAACAAATCAAAGATATTGAACTAACACTAAATGGTTTAATTCAGCTTGGACTTATTAATGAGAAAAAATTAGAAACAATCAAAGATAACATTAGCAAGAACTACCAGTTCAAATCAATTGTTCTCAACAACAGGTTGACCGAAAGGCAAATGGCAGTTTTTGCAAATAATAGAACTGGGTTTAAGGGCATAGATATTAAAGCTAGGCTGTCCAGGCATTACCCAAAAAAAGAGATTATGGCACATGCCTTGGGTTACGTTGGCACAATTTCGTCCATGGACTACAGTGTTTTTGATCCCTCTCTTTATACTGGGCAAGAACAGGTTGGTAAAACATCCATTGAAAGAGATTATGAACGCTTGCTTCATGGCAAACCTGGAAACGAGGAAGTTCTAGTAAATGTTAGAGGCAGAGTGATGGATAGTTTAGGGAAAAAACCGTTTGCTCCGGGGAATGATTTAATACTTACCATAGATACCAAACTGCAGGAAATTGCTTACGAAGCCATGAAAGATAGAAAAGGCGCTGTAGTTGGAATTGATCCCTCCAACGGAGAAATACTTATCCTAGTTAGCACGCCCTCCTACGATCCCAATCTCTTAAGTCGAGGGATGACAATATTAGAATACAAAGCTATTGAAGCAAATGAAGATAAGCCGTTATTTAACAGAGCCATTGCAGGACAATACCCTCCTGGATCAGTTATTAAACCGATGCTAGGTCTTGCTGGATTGCATTTAGGTTTTGTTGACCCAACGAAATATGAACCCTGCGATGGTGCCTTTTTTCTCCCAAATTATTCGAGACCATTCAACGACTGGAGAACACATGGTCCGGTCAACTTAAAAGAAGCAATTCAAGCATCGTGTGACGTTTATTTTTATAAAACAGCTATAAAAATGGGTATAGAAAACATGAGTGACTTTTTATCAAAATTTAATTTAGGGACCACCACTGAAATTGATATTGGTCAAGAGAAAGCAGGTGTTGTTCCGAACCCATCTTGGAAGAAAAATAACTTTAAATCAAAGGAAAATCAAAGCTGGTATAAAGGGGAAACAGTCATCGCAGGCATTGGTCAGGGTTACATGTTAACAACCCCTCTCCAACTTGCTTTTGCAACTTCTATGATTGCAAATAAAGGCAAGTCATATAAACCACATTTAGTCAAAGGAATCACGGATTCTAGTTTGAGCAAGACAGAATACATTGAACCTGTAATGGTCAACCACTTTGATGATATTGATCAGAATCATTGGGAGATTATCCATATGGGAATGAAGGCGGTGATTAATCAAAAAGGAGGCACTGCTTACGGCATGTTTGATAACAATTATCCTTTAGCCGGTAAAACAGGAAGTTCACAGATTTACAGTATCGAAAAAACACGGGGGAAAGATGTTCCTGAAAACTTTAAAGACCATGGACTTTTTATCGGATTTGCTCCTCCAGACAATCCGAAAATTGCACTTGCAATAATTGTTGAAAATGGAATTAGTGGTCGTACCGCTGCCGCACCTGTAGCTAAAAAAATATTGGATGTCTTTTTAGAAAAGTAAAAAAGGTGATAACAACTAATAAAAATATTTTCTCCCTTAAGCCTAGCGAAGGTTTACAGCAGAGGCTTCACATTGATTTCCCACTTTTTTTAGCTTTTCTGGCAATTTTTATGATCAGCCTCACTGCAATTTATAGTGCCTCGGATAGCAACATTGATGTTGTTATAAATCAAGGGATCAAAATACTGATTTCAATATCTGCAATGTTAGTAGTTGCACAGTTCAGCCCTTTGAGTTACGCCAGAATTGGGCCTTGGCTTTATTTCCTTTGCCTAGTCTTGTTGATCTTGGTTCTAGTGATTGGTGAGACGAGAAATGGAGCAACAAGATGGTTAAATATAGGAATCACCAGTTTCCAGCCATCTGAACTAATGAAAATTGCAATGCCTTTAATGATCGCTCGATACATTGCCAGAGGTGCCCTTCCACCTGATGTTTCATCTGTTGCATTATCCATCACAATTGTGTTGATTCCATCTTATTTGATCATGCAGGAGCCAGATCTTGGAACCTCCATTCTGATTGCATTCTCTGGTCTGGTTGTGATTTTCCTATCAGGCCTCAAAAAAAGATATCTTGCGATAGCCTTTACTCTTTTCCTTGCCTATCTGCCATTTATGTGGTCCAGCATACATCCATTTCAGAAAAAAAGGGTTTTAAGCTTTCTGAACCCAGAATCTGATCCCCTTGGTTCTGGATATCATTTGATTCAATCTAAAATCGCAATCGGATCAGGCGGTCTTTTTGGCAAGGGCTGGTTGAACAGTACCCAAGGACAATTGGATTTTTTGCCTGAACGAACAACAGATTTTATTTTTGCAATCCTGGCAGAAGAATTTGGTTTTCTGGGAGTTTCACTGCTGATAGGTATTTATCTGTTCATTATCGGGAGAGGAATCATGATAGCAATCAATGCTCAAGATCTTTTTTCCAGACTGCTTGCATCCAGTATAAGTTTAACTTTTTTTGTCTACGTTTTTGTTAATATTGCCATGACTACAGGTCTGCTTCCGGTTGTGGGAGTTCCTCTACCACTAATCAGCTCTGGTGGCACGTCAATGGTCACAATTATGATTGGACTGGGAATGTTGATATCTGTTCAAACACACCGAAGATTGGTGGAAAAATGAGTAGTTACATAAAGACAATTAAAACCTGCTTAATCGCTTGTCTGGGTCTAGTATTGATATCAAATTCCTCTGTGGTGTGGGGGAATGAAACAAGAAAAGCTAACACTGAAAAACTGATGGATGAACTAATCATGGAACATGGTTTTGATGAGCTATACATAAAATCGATTTTTACTAAAATCAATTACCTTCCAAATCTAATTGATAGCATCAGCAAGCCAGCTGAAAAAACAAAAACATGGCCTCAATATCGAGCTATTTTCATTACTCCTGTAAGAATAGCTGCAGGCGTTGTATTCGCAACAAAACATCAGGCTCTACTCAACAGGGCCTCCAAGGAGACAGGTGTACCGATTGCAGTCTTACTCGGTATATTAGGTGTTGAAACCTCTTTTGGAAGGATATTGGGTAGATATAAAGTCATTGATTCCTTGTATACCTTAACTGTTGGTTATCCCCCCAGAAGTGCATTTTTCAGACAAGAGTTGATTAATTTATTTTACTTAGTGCGCGAACAAAACATAGATATTCAAACTGTCAAAGGTTCCTATGCGGGCGCTATGGGTGCTCCCCAGTTTATCGCGTCAAGTTATAGAACCTTTGCCGTGGATGGTGATAGTGACGGTTTGATTGATCTTTTTGACAATTGGGATGATATTGTTATGAGTGTAGCAAATTATTTGAAAGTAAACGGTTGGCACAACCAAGAAGATATTTTGGTTACAGCAAACTTGGCTGATTCCTTAATAAGCGAATATGCATCCAAAGGATGGAAGCCAAAATTTACTATTGCTGAATTAAAAAAAGCTGGCGTCAATTTCAGCACCACAATCAGTGAAGAATCACCTGCACAAATCATTGAACTTGAAGGTAACGATGCCAAAGAAGCATACATAGGCTTCCACAACTTTTTTGTAATCACGACCTACAATAGAAACGTTATGTATGCATTATCAGTCTACCTACTTGGTCAAAACATAGAATCTGCTATCAACTAGATGTTTAGAAAAGAAAACATTTTCAGATGTCTTGTGATATTCATATTAGTGATTATGGGCTCTAGTTGTTCGCAAAAAGTACCTCTGTCAAAAACGAAATCAGCCAGTTCTAGCCAAACAGCAATTGTCCAAGACAATTGCACCATTCAACGTGAAAAAGGCTACGAGTATCGTGAAAAAGGAAGAAAGTATAAGGTCCTGACTTCCAGCAAAGGTTACAAAAAGAGAGGCATAGCTTCTTGGTATGGCCCAAATTTTAACGGTAAAGCGACTGCATGTGGCGAAATTTATGACATGTTTGACTTTACTGCTGCACATAAAACTCTGCCTATGCCCTCTTATCTCAGGGTAAAAAACCTAAAAAATGGAGAATCAGTTGTCGTAAAAGTGAATGATCGTGGGCCCTTCGTAAGCAATAGGATTATTGATTTGTCTTACGCTGCAGCCAGGAAAATCAATATGCTGGAAGAAGGCACTGCTTTTGTTGAACTGGTAAACATCACTCAATCAGAAGCAGCGAGAACCATGACCTATGGAAATACAAGCAACATGGAAAAAGCGAGAATAGCACGGATTGTCAAATCTAATTCCAATAAAATATATTTGCAAATAGGAGCATTCAAGGAGAAAAACAATGCTTTGAAATTGCAACAAAGGATTTCATCAGAAGGCATTAAAAATGTTTATATAAAAAAATCTAGGATCAAAAGACAAGCACTCTATAGAGTCCATATAGGTCCGATAACAACAATAGATAGATATGATCAAATTGCACATTTGTTAGCATCCCTGTCTTTAGATATGAATTTGGTCACGAGATAAAGCTAATTGTCTATCCTTTTTGATTTGTGGTATTGTTTTTCTCTAAATTAAGACAAAAATTGAGAAGGAAAAACACCGGAAAAAACTGGTTTATGTTTCTGCGAAATTTAAAAAAATCCCTACTGCAATTGATCCCAATTCTATACTGCTTGGTATTTACTGCCCATGGCGCAACTATTGTGCCAAAAGCACCAAAAATTCCTGTAAAGAGTTATGTTTTAATGGAGGTTAATACTGGAAAAATGATTGCGAAACTGGAGGAAAACAAACACATACAACCTGCCAGCATCAACAAATTAATGACTGCTTATTCTGCATTCCTGTACCTGAATGATGGACAAATCAGATTGGCTGATAAAGTTACGGTCAGCAATAAAGCTTGGAAAATAGGAGGCTCGAGCATGTTTATTGACCCTTCGATGCAACTCACTATAGAAGAGTTGCTGCAAGGCATGATCGTGGTCTCTGGTAACGACGCAAGTGTTGCTTTGGCGGAGCATTTGGCAGGCTCAGAAGATACCTTTGTTGAGATGATGAACATTTATGCAGAATCTCTCGGCATGGAAAATACGCACTACGCAGATGCAACGGGACTCAACGATGAACAATACTCGTCTGCCTTGGACATTGGGCTACTGGCATCAGAAATCATCAATAAATATCCTGAGTATTACCGATATTATTCTCAAAAATCTTTCACCTTCAATGGAATCAAGCAATACAACAGAAATAAATTACTCTCAAGAGACGAATCTGTTGATGGTATGAAAACTGGTTACACATCTTTGGCGGGGTTTTGTTTGGTGGCCTCTGCAAAAAGAGATTCGATGCGATTAATTGCGGTAGTTATTGGAGCAGAAAATGATGAGGTTAGAACCGATTCGGCTTCAGCTTTGCTGAATTATGGTTTTAGATTCTTTGAGAATAAGAAGTTGGTGGAATTGAACAAAGAGTACGCCACAGCAAAAGTTTGGCAGGGTGAAACTGACCAAATAACACTTGTCTCCAAATCGGATGTAACGAAAACTATCCCCAAAGGAGCTGCAAAGAATTTTACTACTGAAATTGAAATTTATTCGCCGATTATTGCCCCTGTTGATCCATCGCAAGCCCTTGGTAAAATGACACTCAAAAACAGCAAAGAGGTGGTGGTAGAAATACCGCTTTACCCGATATCAGCAATTCGTAAAGGTAGCATCTGGCAACAAATCTATGACAGAGTCAGACTCCGCTTTGAGTGATACAATCCAATGGAAACAGGGCCTCAAAGCACTAATAGCAATCCTGTTGTTTTCAGAGAATTAGGGATACAAGATTACCTGACCACACTTGCAATGATGCAAGAATTTACTGCCAACAGAGGCAGCGAAACGTCTGACCAAATCTGGTTTGCAGAACACGATCCTGTATTTTCTTGTGGCATCAAAACTGATAAAAATGATCTGCCTATAACCACAGATATTCCAGTTATACAAACGGATCGCGGTGGGCAAATAACCTATCATGCTCCCGGCCAACTCTTGGTTTACATCCTGTTTGACCTGAAAAGGAGATCAGTAAAAATCAGAGAATTCATTCATGATTTTGAGACGATAATGCTGAACGCAGTACGTTATTATTCAGAGGAAGCAACACTAAACAAAAGCGAGCCGGGAATCTTCATCAAAGATAAAAAAATTGTGAGTTTTGGGTTAAAGATTGCGAAAGGGCGAAGCTACCACGGCGCATCAATTAATATTTCAATGAATATGGAGCCCTGGAAAAGAATAAACGTTTGTGGGAAAAAAAATCAGCAAGTAACCGATTTAGAGAAAGAAGGCATACCAGCGAATGTGTCAGATGTCTCAAAAGTAATTAGCCAACTGGTGTCAACCACTTTTTAACCTAGCCAAACCCTTTTTAAGATCTTCAATCAGATCAGCCACATCTTCCAATCCTGCATGCAACCTTAGCAGTGTATTGTCGTAATACTCCACATCGGATACACGGAATTTTTGCAATTTTGTAGGGATTAACAGTGATTCGTATCCGCCCCAGCTATAACCCATGGCAAATAACTCCATATGATCAAATAGATGAGCAAGCGCATCTTCGGGGTACTGTTTGTCAAGAATGATGCCCATTAAACTACCGCCGCCAGAGAATGTTTTCTTCCAAAGATCGTGGTATCTGGAAAATGGCGCGGGTGGGTATAAAACAGCTTTAACGGTTGAGTGATTGTCGAGCCAATCAGCAATTTCCATGGCATTCTGAAATTGCTGTTCCATTCTGACCGCCATGGTTCTCATGCCCCTCAGTCCAAGATAGCATTCTTCTGGGCCGGCTGAAATTCCCTGAAACAGAGCACTTGCTTTTACAGCTTTGTAACTGTCTTTAGTGCAGGCAACAATACCCAACATGGCATCCGAGTGCCCGACTATATATTTGGTTGCAGATTGAACTTCGACATCAATCCCGTGCTCTAAAGGTCTGAAAAACAATGGGCCTGCCCATGTGTTATCCAGAATAATGGTAATGTTTGTGCCCATCTGGGAGCTTTTCTCTCTAACAATCCTGACAAGTAATTCAATATCGTGTATTTCGAAGGTAGTAGTACTGGGCGCTTCAAGATAAACAACCCGCGTACTCGGTTTTAGCCTTGCAGCTATCCCCTCACCGATAATGGGTGAAAAAAATTCAACTTCAACACCGAAAGGCGCCAAATGGTTGGTAAAAAATAACCCAGCCGGTTCGTATGAGCCTTCGGTGACTAAAACATGATCGCCTTGGTTCAGGAAGGCGCTGGCAGCAACATTGATTGCTGACATCCCTGAATTGGTTGCAACCGAACGATAGGCTCCTGACAATTCAGAATAAGCTTCTTCCAAAGCGAGACTGTTGGGTGAGCCAAGCCTACCGTAAACAAAGTTCCTGAATTCTCTATCGTCCCACCCTCTAAATTCAGCCAACGATTCAAAGATAACGGTTGAAGCCCTGTAGGGGGGGATATTAACCGCGCCCTGTCTGTATTTTTTATCCCTGCCGGAATGGATTAAAGTTGTCCTTTGCTTGGTTTTTTTTGGTTTCTGCTTCATTAGGTTAATTTTTTTTAATCAGCCATCAGCTTTATTTAAGCGGTCAATGGTACCAACATCAAGCCATTTACCCAAAAATAACTCGCCCTTTACTAAGCCCAGTTTGATAAATTTACGCAGCAGTTGTGCGAGTGAGAATATGGATTGATTCACCCCTTGAAAAATATCTGGAGAGAGACAACTAATGCCGCTGAAAGTATGCATCTGGCTGGATTCATTTAATACCAGATCGCCGTCTAAGCCAAAATCCCCGTGTTCATTATGATCTGGGTTGGAAACCAAGACCAAGTGTGCCAAATAATTTTCTGTCAAAGCAATTGGCGCGAAGTTGTAACTTGTGATGATGTCTGCATTGATGACCCAAAATGGCCCGTCTTGCAAATGGTCCAAAGCATTAAAAATACCGCCTCCAGTACCCAAAGGTGTGTCTCCCTCATGGAGGCATGCAATATGAAGCCCAGGCAGATCCAATTGAGTCACAAAGTCTTGTATTTGCGAACCCAGCCATGAAGTATTGATAACGATTTCTCGAATACCAGAACCATACAAGGCATTTATATTTCTCTCCAACAAACTGATTCCATGGACCATAAGTAGAGGTTTGGGCACTCTCTGAGTATAAGGCATAAGTCTTTCCCCTCTGCCCGCAGCTAGAATCATCGCCTTCATTTAATACACATACTGATGAATAAATTGGTATAGCGGATCAAGGAATGGATGCTTTTTTGCAGTCGTATACACATAATTGATCGTTCTTGGTATGTCTAAAACATAACTGTCTTTTCCATCCCTATATTTGAGCCTTGAAAAAATACCAATAGCTTTCAGATGCCGTTGCACACCCATTAAATCAAACTCTAATTTGAACTTTTGATGACTCTTGTCAATCAATTCATGATCCATTAATCGGGCAAAATAATAATCAACCCAGTGGTCAATTTTTGAGCTCGGCAAACTGATGTAACAATCCTTAAGTAAAGAGACGAGATCATAGGTTATCGGTCCCATTACAGCATCCTGAAAATCTACAACGCCCATGTTGCCTTTCTCAGATAACAGAATGTTTCTCGAGTGGAAGTCACGATGGACAAACACCTGATTCTGACCCAATGCGTATACAGACAGTTGTTCAAAAATTTCCTCAAAACCATAATCATCGATGATTTCAGAACTAATTTGAAGATGGCGTAGACAGAACCAATCGACAAACAAACGCATTTCATCCATCAGCAACTCTTTGCTGTATAAAGGTAGACCCTCAACATGCGAGGAACCATTGGTTTGCATCTTAAAAAGTATGTCGATTGCTTCTCTATAGAATTCTTGGACCTTAGTTTCCTGCCGGTGTATTGCATTCAGCATTGTTTCTTTGCCTAAATCACCAATCAACAAAAACCCTTCCTGCAGATTAGTTGCAATGATTTTCGGGACTCTGATACCCATTTCCTCCATTAAAGAGGCGATATTGACAAATTTCACAGAATCTTCATATTCAGGTGGTGCATCGACTGCGATGTAGGTGTTTTGATTATCGATAAAAACTCTGAAATAGCGTCTGAAACTGGCATCTGTGCTGGCTGGGGCAATCGATTTGATGGGCT
>Ga0209228_1000688_pt1 | contig 17506 bp, 7 predicted proteins | sample METZYME_3_150m_FD_187547 | JGI IMG/M metagenome (GOLD analysis project Ga0209228, IMG submission 187547) | Marine microbial communities from oxygen minimum zone in mesopelagic equatorial Pacific - METZYME_3_150m (SPAdes) (version 2) | ecosystem: Environmental > Aquatic > Marine > Oceanic | place...
CAACAGGATCTGATATTCCTACATCGATTCTGTAGGAGCCGGGTTCGAGCATCAATTCGGCCACCCCTTCAGATATCCATTCGGTACCATTAGCAAGTATCTCGTAGACGGTTTGTGTGCTGTCCAAATTGTTGATGACACTGAACGGATAGGTCACATAGGTCCCGTTGGAAGCGTTGTTGTCGGCACTGTGATCAAGGAAGAATTCGATTGTAACCGTGCTGTTAACTGGGTTAACAATCAAGTCGACCGTGTCGTTCTTCCCATCGACTTCCAACTCAGCAGATACCGGGTTCAGCCATTCAGCATCGAGGTCGAAGGTCCAATTGCCACCAGGCAGGGCCATCTGAAACTGCCCACCCGGCAATACCTGCCCGTGCCAACGGACATCCGTATCTAGGTTGTCAGCTGTAACAGTAACCGGTTCCCAGCCTCCGTATGTGGAGTGATATGGATTGGCTTCTCTGTTGATGTTGACTTGGCCGGCGACAACGTATCCAGGTTTAGCCACCATACTGAGGCCATCTACAATCTCGGAGCCCACCAGTAACCCGTCTGACGTAACTGTGAACCTAGTACCGTTGACTAAGTTGAAGACGGCCCCGGGGAGTTGCACGGTGGCATCAACCACCACTCCTTCAGGGAGCACGACGCTAAATCCACCACTGCCATTCGTCTGAGCGACAGTGCTGAAGTTACCCCAATGGAACTCAACTGCCACGTAGTCTAGGAACTTCTCATCATCGGGCTCAGGTGATTCGGCGTCGGTGTCCTGCTCGTAAGTCACTAGACCCGTTACAAGATGACTGATGTGGAACTCGTAGTCGGCGTCAATGTCATCCTCGCCGATTTCTATTTGCTCCCAGACCTGTAACTCCTCAGTGAGGGTGTGATTCATAATCCAAGTACCATGTACTAACTCAGCCAGATAATCTCCAGAGACGCTGTCAAACATCGCTGTCACCTGCTCTCCGGTGCCATTCTTCAGCCGCAGCGTGACGTTCAGATCGGGAACGTTCTGACCATCCTCAAGCAACCGGAAGGTCAGGTCGGAAGTCTCGGGCACCGGCGAGGGGAACACCATCGCTGCATCCTGCTCCGCAAGGAAGACGTAATCGACCGATATCTCCGGGAAGCCGTCGCCGTCAAGGTCAATTTGAGCGGTGTAATTGCCCGGGATAATCGGCCCGAACTCGAAGTCTCCGGCTTCGTCTGGAATCATCAGACAAGGTGCAGTACCCGTCTCTTGGCAGTCTGTGATGGCATCCACAGGAGTCGAGGAATTGTCGAGCAGCATGACTGCGCCCTCCAGAGAATCTCCTGCTGCGTCAACTAGGGTTCCGCTGATTGAGCCGCCTGCGATACCTATGGTTTTGACTTCCGGACTGCCCACTAGAGAGATACTGAACTGATCATCGAGATCGATGCGAGTTCCGTCCTCGAAAATCACGGTGACGTCATAATCACCGGGAACTGCATCCACAACGTGGAATGTCCCCGGATGCACCATCGGGCCGCTGAATATCCCCTCGCCTTTGGACGAGGAGAATGTCCCGTTGATAGTGCCGTATGAATCAAGTTCTTCTGAAGCGTTGACGGTGAACTCACCAGAGCCTACCAGAGTGGCGTGACTCAGGCTCCTTACGAACATAGTAGAACCATTTGAGGTGAAACGCCCGGTCGCATTCATGGTCCCGTCCAGCAGGTAATTGCCTCCTTCCAGCATGCAAATCGATGCGTTCTCTGGCATGGTCGAGTTGACGTCGCATGCTGTAATCTCGGTATCATCGTTGACTGAACCTGAAAGTGTCCCGCGACCGGAGAACTGTCCGTCTCCAGTCAAGCTGTGGTTGTGGAAGATATTCTGAGTGTAGTTACCTGTGAAATCGCTCACAGTTACTATGCCCTGCGAGACTACTGATCCCTCTCCGGTGAAGGTGACCTCCCCGATTCCAGCGAAGGCCAGATCGTAACCCTCCACAACACCGCTCGATGAATCAACTGTGTAGGGGTCGAGTTGCACGCGGTCCCAAGACGGTGAGAGCTCAATACTAACATTGGTGAGAGGAGAACCGTCAAAGAACTCAGCTCCTGACCAAACCAGTTTGCCTGTGGCGTGAGAAGGAGAAACCGAGATGTTGCCGTAGACAGTCTCCAAGCCATTGCTGTGACCGGCTGAGCCGGAGATGTTGACAATGGACTCTGAGAGCCAAGTCGAGCCTGAAACGTTGGCTAGGATTCCGGTAATTGGGTTGACACTTCTATCAACGGAAGTTTCCTGGAATATGTCACCCAGTGTCTGGCTCACGTCCGAGGACATAATCAGCGACCGGGCGGCATCGAGGTCAGGCTCTCCGATGAAGGCGGAGACTCGAATTTTACCCGCCGGGGCAGTGAACGAGAAATGTCCGTTCTCATCGGCATCGGCATACCCAATGGGAACCCAATAGGTGCGGTCGTCCCCATCAACAACATCTCCGTTCTCGTCGGCAACCTCCTCACCGCTAAATGCGTCGCGCTCAAACATGACTCGGGCGTTAGGTATGGGGCCAAAGCCTTCCAACTCGACAGTACCCTCGAGAGTAGCACCGCTGTAGTACTTCATGATCTTGACTTGAGTGTTGGCCGAGCCAATGGTTGGGTTGGAGCAGTTATCATCGGCCTTTGAGCCATTGTCGAGCAACTCGCAGCGCTCATTATCATACCAGTTCGATAGCACGAAGTGATTCATCATAGCCCCAGGCAGGGGATATGCGTTCTCGAGGTATGAACCGGGAGTACCTGAGGTATAGAAGTGCGGAGCGGGTTGCTCGGCGTCTCCTGGAAGACCTAGTGAGGAAGTAGAGTACCCAACGTAAAATCTGGCTACCATGGTGTCGAAGAAGGCAGGCTGTTGCACGTAGTCTATGTCGACCATCCTGATTATTTCCGGGGCCTCGCCACCCGAACTCTGTCTGACGATATCTTGGAGGTATGCAGCCTCATACTCTGCACCAGTCATGGACATAATAGCCCCGGTCCCTCTCTGTGTCTGATAGTCTGCAGTGATGTAATCATCCATGTCGAGACCGGACAGTCCTGTCGGGGCGTGGAAGATACCTGTGGTCTGGCCGCGATGGTACTGGTAGTCAGCATAGTATGCACCTCCGAGAGGATACAGCCTGTTGTCGATTGCAAAGTACCTGATGTCGTTGTTCCGAGTCACCATATCTCCGAGTTCGCCTTCGTAGTTCTGGACATCATATTCTAGACTAGTGATTCCATGGTAGATATCAGAGAGGTCACTCATCTCGAAAGCGCTGGACAGGAAGGCCCTGCTGAGTGCAAGCCGAGCATTTGTGCGGTGCAGGCTGGTCGATACGTCGTTGAAGTCCTCAATCAGGTCACTAGTATACCTGTAGTCGTCAATCAGATAGTGAGTAGCCTCTATATCGAAATCTGCGGTGTTCAGCCTAGTGGTGTTGAACAGCGCCATAGCCTCAGTCTCGTTAGTAGTGGAATTGCTCATCTGAGTGCCATCTAACATAACCACCCAAACTTCCTCATCCATAGGAATGCCATCTGGTCCGATGAGGTGTCCCCTGAGGAGTTCTGTCTTATCGTCGGTGGCCATGACTGCCATAGAGCGATCGAGGACAAGATTCTCGTCGCCAACACCCAATGACATGATGGTATCATACTCGATGAGTTGACTCTCTGTCATGTGCTCGGAGAGTACTGAAAAGAAATCATCAGTGAAGCCACCGCCGTTGTAGCGTCGGTCGCCCTGAGCAAGAGTGGTAATGAACAGTGAGAGGGTATCCTCCTGACTGTTTGAAAGGAGCATGCCTCCACTGTTAGGTATCCCTGACTGGAAATTGTCAGCCACGGTAGGGTGCTGTCCTTGGGCAAGTGCTTGGAATCCGTAGTCCCACCAAGAGACGAAGGCGGGCCTCTCGCTGAAGCCCACTTCGGAGTCCTGCTCCGATAGCCACTCATAAGCGAGGTTCCAAGCTCCACTGTTGAATCCTGGACCGAAGGTACCCATGTACCACATCTCAGAATCAGGATTGTAACTCTCACTCTTGAGTACCGAGAGTCCCAGTAATTCGGCCCTCAGGAAGTCTGGGGCGATGTCGTGTATCGCCTGATCGACATCTGACGCCGACGGCTCTCCCCGAGGTATCCCAGAGTCTATTCCATAAGTAGCGTGCTGCGAAGCAACGAGCATGAGTACTAGGAGTAGAGCGGGAATCGCGGAATTCTTCTTGGCGGCTGGCCACACAGAACTCCACCTCGAACGGGGAGTACCGATACCTGAGCGGCGCCACTCCTTGGCGAATGCTGAGAAGTTTGCGGCCTTCCACATCATGGCGATGCCCAAGCCACCAACGACCGCCATCGCAGGCGTCGCGTTGAAGATGAATCTGCCAGCAGACCAAGCCATGTAGGTCGCAATGACTACCCAAATTCCTAGAAGCAGGTGGCTCTGACGCTCCCGCTTAGCTCCTCGCCACATCAGCAACAAAGCGCAACCCACAGCAATCATTGCCACGATTGGTCCGTATGATGCAAATAGTACGCCTCGACTAGGGGCCTGAGCCTCGCCGATGGTTCCGAATATCTTGTTCTTGGAGAAGTAGAAGCCGCCGGTGAAGAGGATATCCCACCCGTTGTAGATTTCAAGCTCCTGCAGGACATACAGGATGGCTAGTATTCCACCGATGAGCAGAGTACCGCTGGCGAGGACCAGTAGCCATGGCTTGTCTCGGAACGCGGATGAGACCCAGCCGAGTGCGATAGTGAATCCGATGATGTAGAACATTGGCTGGAATCCACTGGGGTCGAACACGAGGTTGAGTCCAGGCCAATTGTAGAACGGCAGTGGAATCAGGAATGTTGTAAGTAGCATTTGCAGAGTGGCCGAAGTGAGGGGGAGACTGTCTCGCCTGCGGAACATGTTCAGTGCTATCTGACCTGCGAACGCTAGGAATAGTATGCCAGGACCGTAGACGAATCCCTTCCATCCGAGAGCTACTGTGGCGAACGAAATACCGGACAGAGTAGCATATGCCATCGTCTGGGGGTTTCTACGCCATGTCTCCCTGATTCCTGCTACGAGGTATAGTGGGTTGGAACTAGGGGTGGTGAACATCCTCTCCGTGCCGAGTCCCTCAATGGCTCTGACCCAGAAGTAGAATGCCATCGATAGGAACAGCAGAGCGAATGCGTCGTGATCAGCGAGACCGAATGTCGAATGCGAGATGTGTCCGGGCATCAGGGCGATGAGCCACGCGGTCACGATTCCAGCGGTATTGCTGTGTATCCTTCTTGCCATCGCGGCTAGAGGCAGTACGATGAGTGCGCCAAATATGGCTGGAAAAGCCGAGACGCTCCACCAGACTGCCTCTTCGGCGGGCATCTCTAGAAGCCATGAGAGGGCGAATCCCCCGAGTGCAAGAGACCATGAGAACAGTGGTGGACGGGGATTGATTGCCCCCATTGGGTAAGCTCGATCATGATCGAAGATGAAGTGGCTGCGCTCAGCGATGATGTAGTCCACAACACGCTTCATGTACCACGGATCAGAACCTCCTGTCATGTCCCAGAGTCCTGTTGCACTAGCATTCATCGCAGGTAGGACGTTCCAGCCCGTGCGTATGGCGAAGGCCACGAATACTGAAAGAGCCAGCATGATTCCATAGGAGTGCTGCCCCCACCAGATACGAGCGGTGCTCGGTTCGTGGCGAGGAGATATGTCTCCGAACCTTCCACGGGCGGCGAACATAATGCCAATCACATTGAGCCAGAATCCGATGAAGAACCATGAGAAGGTACTCATAGCGTCGTCACCACTGAGTAGGTCTGGGAACTTATTCCCGATTTCCTGCAGGTGCCCAAGCGTATACAACGACCAGTTGATTGCTACCAGTGTCCCGATTACTCTCCATCTCTCTGCATGGCAGAACGCTACGAATAGGATTACTGCAGTGGTGAATAGTGCCCAAACAGAGCCTAGGTACTGATGCTCAAAGTAGGTCTGAATGTCAGTAATCTGTCCAAGCCAGACAAGAGGTACTGCCTGAACCGCGAACACCGTGCCGAGTGCGATCATGGTGAGCCTGTTGGGTGAGGTCGAAAGATCTGCGAACCAAGAACCACTCCCAGGGGAGTCTAGATTGCCAAAAGTACTCTCATTGGAATCCAGATTGCCAAAAGTCCTCATGAACAGAGCCATGACTACTCCTATCACAATCGAAACGGCCCAGAAAGCGAAAAAGATTGAGGCTGTCGCGGCCCTTTCAGCATCGATGAGTTCCAGTGGGCCAGCCGTCCATGAAGAGGTGTCCATCGTAGAGTTGGCGGCATGAGAGACGGCCAAGTGGAATCCAATGACCACTGCTAGGAGTATCGTCGACTCCTCTCTCTTGTCAGAGTTGACCATTAGGAAAGTAGAGATGCCGACGAAAGCGAACGTGAAGGCACCTAAATTTCCGATACTCCCGAACATGTTGTATGCCACCGATATGATGCCAGACACAGCGATGAACGCCAGCATTACTACGGCACGATGGATGGAGCGGCTTCCGATGGATACCACAGCACCGGTTCTACCCAGAGCAGCCGCGAGTGCGGCTACGACGGGCAGAATCAGGACTTGCATGTATCCATCATTTTCCATTGCTCCATTTGCAGCGTAGTCGGCCCCAAAGAATAGCGCCAGCAATGCTACAAGCACTGCCGGGACCGAGGTGAGACCCGAGGTTGGGAACCCACTTTCTACTGCATCATTTGTGTCATTCATCATCAATCACCGTATTCAGCCTAAAGGCTCAGCGTCGCGGCGATTTGACGGGCTGTTATAACCATTCGTAGAATGGTTGTAGATTTTGATGAAGATAAACTCGTTCAAAACCCACTATAGAGCACGGTATGCGATATCTGAGCGGTAGTGTGAGCCTTCCAACTCTATGCCGCCGATTACCTCGTATGCCGCGCTGACTGCGCCACTAATCTCCGGAGCTGTTCCGGTAGCTGACAGAACTCGTCCCCCTGATGATATGAGATTGCCCTCTGAATCGAAGTTTGTCCCTGCGTAGTGTACGAAACCCCTAATCTCGCCCTCCTCAATCTCGACCTCGCTTCCAGAGATTATTCGTCCGGTAGCCGAGGAGGCAGGGTAGCCCTCTGAAGCCAATACAACAGTGGCTGCAGAATGTGAGTAGAACTCGACCTTGGTGTCACTGACTCTACCTTCTGCACACGCTAGCAGGAGCTCAGCCAGATCGCTGGATATCAGAGGGATAGTGACTTGAGTCTCAGGATCGCCGAAACGGACGTTGAACTCTATGACTCCCGGGGCACCTTGCGAGTCGATCATTAAGCCAACATAGAGGCACCCTCGATATGGTATGTCCTTGTTCCTGAGATGATGGTGCATCGGCTCAACAATTTCATCAACTACTCTCTGGAGGACTGCTGGAGTTACCACTGGTGCTGGTGCGTATGCACCCATGCCTCCCGTGTTGGGACCAGTGTCTCCCTCTCCCACTCTCTTGTGGTCTTGACTGGGTGGCAAGCAGACATATCCCGACTCGTCCATCACAACCAGCACCGAGGCCTCTTCTCCCGAGAGATGCTCCTCGAGCAAGACGAAGTCGTCTGAAGATAGTCCTGCAGTGAGGGCGTCGTGAGCTTCTTGCCTGTCGGCCGTCACGGTGACGCCTTTGCCTGCTGCTAACACATCGCGCTTGACTACCCAAGGAGGTTTGAATGAATCGAGAGCAGCCTCAATTGCACCTGCCTCCTCGACTACTAAGCAACCTCCTGTGGGGATGCCTAGCTCCTGCATGACTCTCTTGGCATGCAGCTTTGAACCCTCAAGCATCGCGCCTTCGGCGTGTGGGCCGAAGCAGGCTATTCCTGCCGTTCTGAGGGAGTCAGCGAGACCATTTACCAAAGGCACCTCAGGCCCGACTACGACTAGGTCAGCGTCTAGTTCGGCAGCCAGTGATATCAACTCCTCAATATCGCTGGTAGAGACGGTATGATTGACCCCGACCATCGAGGTGCCCGCATTACCTGGGGCGCTGTGGATGGACCCAATCGAAGGACTATCAGCGAGGCCTAGGCAGAGAGCATGCTCCCTGCCACCTCCTCCGACTACCAGTACTGTCAGCCCGGGCATGGACTTGCGCGGGCAGCCGAGGCGATAATGGATTCCGAGGGCACGCATCCCCTAGAATGGCACCGACTTGAGACCAAGCCTGTATCCAAGCCGGTTGGATAATCTGTGGATTACGGGAGTCAGTACCAGTAGGGCGATAATTTCCTCATGCAGCTGCTCATGGATGATGATCTGGCCGTCGAACAGAGCAAACGCCGTAACGAAGATGGCAATGGCGAATGGGACTGTGTCCAGTAAAGGGGCCTCAGAACTTTCGTCACCCTCTCTCTTGAGACCCCGGCGACGCTTGATGAACGAGCCTGTCATATCGCCAATCATACAAGCTAGGCCCAGAGTGAATCCCATTGCAAAGGCAGCACCCCACTCGCCACTAAACCAGAACCAGTCATCAGACCCTGCCAATAGTGTGGGGTCTACGAACGGACGCGCGTCCGGCGGCAGTCCCTCGGACCACAGATGGTGGGTGAGCATAGTAAGCAGGCCACTGAAGAAAGCGCCTCCCAGCAGGCCGTTCCATGTCTTGCCGTCTCCGAAAAGGCGGAATCCATCCTTCCAGTTTCTACCTCCGTCGATGGTGATGCTGCTGAATCCTATCTTGTCAGGAATCCACTTGCCAAACAGCATCGCTCCGGTGTTAGCGAGATAGAAGGGGCCGTACATCATCAGCACGGAAAGTATGTTCAGCGCGAGCGCCGCTGAGTCGGGCGCAGGGAAGGCAGGTGACACATCCACGGAGCGCCCAGAAGCCGGAAGCGAATGAACCCTATCCGAAGAACGGCGGGAAAAAGTATTCATGACCCACTATAGAACGGGAGACATATGAGACGAATCGCGATGTTGCAGAGTTTCTTGATGATTACAACTGTACTGATGTGCACGGTCCCATCTGCTTCGGCGGACGCAACGGAGACGGTCATCGATGAAGATGTGACTTGGACGGGCGAGCAGGAGATAGAAGGCGTGGTCAGGATTTTGAGCGGCGGGCAACTGACCATCGATGGCACCGAAGTTCGCATGTACACAGGCTCCAGTATCATCGTCGATTCTGGCGGAGAACTCACTCTTAATCAGGCGAGCATCGTCGCCAAAAACCTCCCTACTGCAATCGCCAGCATGGGCTATTGGGATGAGATTAACATGTCAAAATTCAAGGTTCCAGGAGAAGGGATTTCAGGGACTTTTAACGTAATAATGCAAGCGATGGAAGGATACAGTTACTATGGCGGCGCAGCACATATAGCAGGAGAGTCGATCAATATCAACGGTTCATCCCATACCTTCTCATTCGCGGACGGCACTGGAGATGTATGGATTGGTCTAACGGGTTACTCAACAGGTGCAGTGACTGTTGCCTCAATCACCATCGAGTTCGAGACGGGCGGTAGCTCCACTATCCTTGGTAGTGACCTTGAATCGGTCAACATGAGGGGTGCAGGAGAACAGGAATTCACCATCGAGGTAGAAGGAGAGATGTCATCTAGTAACTCCGTCATCTCAGGCGGCCAGATAGTAATCAATGGAACCATGAGCGCGGATGATTCCGACTTTGACAGAGTGGGTCCTGTAATCCTCGGCAACACCGGAGAGATAGAGTTGCTAGGCGAATCTGGGTTCTCCGGTAGTCTCGACGACCACGACGTTCGAGGAGGGCCCGATTCAGTGATTTACTGGGGCGAGGATGCCAGCAGTTCGGGCGGCCTCATCGACCGTTGGGAGCGCAGGGTCTCGAACCAGACAATACAGGTCGATGCCGATTACGTGGTACTCAGAATAACCGGAATAGGGCCGCAGGAGGCTACACAGGAAATCTTCAGTCTAGGCGGGTCCGCATCTGTGGACTCTGGTAGGGAGCGAGTAGTAGAAATTGGCTATTCCGACGGGACTATCTGGACTGAGTCGGCAACCATCGAGGTTGTGACATACGAGACCGGTTGGAATCCAGAGTCTTCGGGCATCGGCAATTACGGCGGTGGGCCAGTTGCATTGGGCTGGATGCAGAATACGGTGCTCGACTCTGGCACTCCATTCGTTGAGTGGGAGTCGGTTGAGATAGTCGATGGATCTTCAACAAAATCCATCGGTCAATCCATGCCAATATTAGCCCAGTTAGCGAACAGAGGTACTGCCCCTGCCCTTCTGTACTTCACCTGTGATGTGCTGGAGACTGGACTGGAGGCTGATATTGGAGGTTACCAGGAAGTTCTAATCGACGCTGGAGAGTCTGTGGAGGTATCTTTCGGTTGGCGTAGTAGCAAGATCGGTGATGCGACCCTGTCCTGCCGAATCCTAACACCTAGCCAGTTGGTAGAAGATAGTGCCTTTGGAGGCGGCAGTATGAATACGGGTCTGGCGACTTGGACAGAGCCAGTTGAAGATGGCTCCTTACCGATTCTACCTCTGCTGACTGCTATCATCGTAGGGATGGGTATTGCTGGAATGACTATGCTGAGACGTGGCGCATCGGACGCAATCGTCGAGACAGAGGAAGAGGGTTTGAGTTACTCACAGGACGAGAACTAGGCATCACAACTGGATACAGAGGTCCAAGCCTCGTTAGTAGGGTTGCCGTTAGTCTCGCCACCCTCTTCCGTGTATTCATAGTATGAAGTGTACGAAATCACTGAGCCGTCGGACCACGGTGATGTCTGAGTGGTCTCGACTGTGAAATGGTAGCACCCATAATCACTGACGGCCCAATCCTCTATCGGGATGTACTTGGTGTTCAGTTCAAACGAATCCACAGATCCGGGCATTGGAAGTTCTGAACCCTCATCGCCGACAAAGGCACTGCCGCCACCGTACTCGCCATTGTTTGAGTCCCATTCGGCAACTCCGTTTACCACTGTAATTGTAGGGAAACTGATGGCTTCCGTAGAATCATAGTACAATGTTGCAGAGACCGTATAATCTGCATGAGGAAGCCCCCCTGGAGGATTGTCCCCCATTGCATCCAGACCAGACCATGACTTCAGGGCCACTCCTAAGATGCACGAGTCCTTGGAATCACTGCACTCGCTTCCCATCCCCATGGCTCCAGCAGTGGCACTCTTGACATCATCAACAGTCCTCTGTAGGTGATTTGATTCAAGTTTCATGGAATCAGAGGAGCTGCCGACATCCACTGTGACAACATAGGCTGCGTTATCTGCTGCGTTGCCTTGGTACCACTCGGCGATTGTCATAGTAATCTCTCCATACGCGCCGATTCCATCCTCCCTATCTATCGAGAATGAGAGTGTAGAGTCGAACACACTATCTCCGTCATAGGTGATTGAGACATCGGCCGAGTCAACGGAAGATCCGAACAAGGCGCCAGACTCACGGATTGTCAAGGTAAGTTCAGTAGCGTCTTCCGAGAGCTCGGATTCAGTGATTGTAATCTCACCTGAAGACAGGCTCATGGCAGCATACGGTGAGGCTGCAAGTAGAATGTATACGACCGCAATCACGGCGGTCTGCTTCCGACCCATGGCATTCCAGACCAAATAGAAAGATCCGGCGAACATCAGTATTGGAAATATGCCAGCGAAGGAATAGTCACTCTGAATGCCAGGGCTGGAAACTATCCAAGATAGTACGAGTGCGACGGCACCCAGACCGGCGCCCTGCTTCATTGGTCCCGACATCATCCCAGTGCGTTCGGGTTCGGCCACATCGGCCACGACTACGGCAGCGCCCTCGTCATGGGACTGTTGCTCAATGGCCTTCTGTAGCAGACCGCCGTTACCCATAGGAGCGCCTCATAGACAGTACGCACGTCACGCGCGTGGGTTATCAACCCGTTGACGGCAGGTCGCTTCGTAGTGGCGGCGGTTTAGAACAGGCGCGCATCGAGGACTTTTGGCTCATCCGAATCATTGTCCTCATCGTCCTCATCATCCCGATACCTGCCGGCAATAGCAGCAGCAGCGAGAGTCGTAATCATCATGGTTCCCATCAACTCGAACCCTGGTAGGTACACTCCTCTGATGTATATCGTCATGGTCTGCACCTGATAATTCGGAAGACCTTCAGTTCTGACCGAGTATTCAGAAGTGGCTTTGAACTGCAAAGAGAAATACTTGTCAGTCCAACCCTGATTCTTAGGAGTCCTCATCTGTACCCTAATCTTCTCAGCAGGAGCCATCGATTCTATCTCAACCGAGACTAATGGAATACTGAGTTGGAAGCCCTCGTCATTCAGTTCGTCGTAATTCTCAACGCCGACGTTGAACCTGTCCATCGCATTGCCGTCATTGTAGACATCGAACACAATCATGTAGTCGACTTTCGGCCTGAGCTGCAGGAAAGCGACCTCGGAGGCCACTCGCAGGCGGCTGAACTGCCTAATGATTGCCAGCACCTTGTAGGTGGTGGGAGTCCCGACCCAGGTGATCCCATCGGCCTGAACGACCTCAGCTGTGATTGAGATAATCTGTGAACCCTCAGGCATCCTCAATTCGGCGCGAGCAACCACTTGGAATGAGACGTCGGACTGAGCACCGACAGTCATCGAGGCAGGGCCAGCTGCGGCCAGAGAGCCGGACTGAATCTGAACATTGACCTTCTCCTGATGGATAGTCGGGTTCTCCAAGGTGCAATCGATGATGGTGACTCTGGTTGCCCCTGGATAGACGTCGATGGGCTGCGGCTGTTGGCAACTCAGAGTGATGTCTGGTACAGGCCCTTGGGCCTGAACCGCGGCTGCCCCCACCCAAGTACTGAGGAAATACACAGCCAGAATCATCAGGGCGGGTCGAACCGAACGAGCCTTCGTCATTGTCTATGAGGCCCCCTCGGACCGTATTTGAGGCTTCGCACCAACTGGACCATGAAACGGCCATTGCAGCGTTGTGCTATTTGAGTGGTGGACCCGACCGGATTTGAACCGATGGCCACTCGGTTATGAGCCGAGCGCTCTAACCAACTGAGCTACGGGTCCCTGCATCTCTCGTGGTGCTTTGTGAAATGAACCTTGTCTTCCCTTCGCGAGACGAGAATAGGCATCGCGCGCTCTCAACCTTGAAGCGCTAGGCCCGCTCGTGGGGACTCATGGCGAAACTATGGGTGATGTTTTTCACATCGCTTCTGCTTGTCTCGGCGATGAATTTCTACGCTGTGATAAGGGAGCCGGATATGATAGAGATAGATGAGATACGGAACTACCCTCGTGAGACCGTGAAAATAGAGGGTGTGCTGACAAGTTACATACGCGATCCGTATGGAGAAGGGGCAGACCGGATTGACCTGCAGGTCCAGGAGATCGGTGGGCATTCGGTGGCGAAAGTTCGTTGGAACGTTGACTGGACCAATGAGGTACCGTCGATTGGAACCGTGGTCACTGTCGAGGGCGAGGTATCAGAGTGGAATGGAAGAATATGGTTGCAGTCCAATGGCTACGGTGCTATCATCGCTAGGGATCAGACAATAGAGTTCACCGAAACCAAGCTGGTCGAGGTCGGACAGAACCCGCAGGCTTATGCCAATCAGTCGATTACTCTGGACGGTTGGCTCAGCGAGTCCCTCGCTCCAGATGTGACATACCACTCACTGTATGTGATGGATAATCAAGTCTACGGTGGCGCGGACCACCTGCTGTATATGCAGGTTGAGGGTCGCGTCATGGAGTGGGTTGAGGCCGGTAGTCACGTCATCGTGAACGGTTGGCTACAGTTCGACGAACGTTCCTACCGCTGGAGGCTACTGGTGCAGGCCACCGAGATTGAGGTACTGTCCCAAGGCGAGACTCTCTATCTCAACTGGGAGATTGAGCCGTACACCATGACCTACGAGGTCGGTAAACTGGTTGTCATAGATGGAACTGTAGCTAGCGATGGTGACGAATGGTGGATTGAGGGAGATGCACCTACAGACCGTCTTTGCATGCTACCATCTCCAGAGGATATGGTGGGCGACATAGTCGGAGAGATGGGGGACTGGGGCGGCAGGCTTGCATGGTCTACTGATGAGGCAGAGGTCTGCCTAGACCGGGGCTACATCGAGGCGCTGCAGCACCCTGCAGGCCAGTTCGGCGACGATATTATGGCAATGAAAGCCATCGTTGAAGACCCGTTCACCTATGTTGGCAGTAGCTATCAATTCGAAGGTTGGATTACCGATCCAATCTCTCCTGACTACGACAAAGGATACGTTGGCGATGGGCCCGGCTACTTTGACAGAGACACCAAGCTCAGAATAGAATTCGTGGGTGAACACGCTGAGTGGATTGAAGCCGATCAGGCGATACGATTCAACGCGACGGTGCTGTGGTCGGAATCAGAGGGTAGGCTGGTCCTAGAGGCACGCTCTTGGCTTCTTGGTGAAGCGCCTGCCCCATCGATGCTCAACTGGGGTGATGGTTACAACTCGTGGAAATGGGACCTCAGTAAACTGGTCCAGATAACTGGTGAAGCAGTAATGGATGAGAATGGTAACCAGTGGATTTCACGCTCAGGATCTAATGAACAGGTGTGCCTACTCGGGGATGGCACTGAAGCCAGCCAGCAGGAACAGATTGGAGAGCCCATCGAATGGACGGGTAGGTTGACTATGACCGAGGACTCGATTGGGAATTCCGCTCAGTTCTGCATCGATATTCGTTGAGGTGATTCAATGGACCCGGTGATGCTCGACTTCGGATGGCTGATTGCCTCCTATCTGTTCGGCATCATGCTGGGTTGTCTGACCGGGCTAATTCCTGGGTTTCACGTCAACAATGTCGCCCTGATAGCACTGAGTCTCTCGCCAGTGGCAGTCGCCATCGGTATTCCTTTGGACGCTGTTGCTGGCATCATCGTCGCCTGTGGTACTGTGCACACGTTCCTGAACTACATCCCTAGCGCTCTAATCGGCGCGCCGGACGACAACATGGCTCTCGCCTTACTCCCTGGACACCGTATGCTAATCTCAGGCCAAGCCGCGCAGGGTGTGGCCTACTCTGCGCGCGGCTCGCAGATGGGGATGCTGATGTCGATACCTCTGCTGATAGTGGCAAGACTGCTTTTCGGAGAGGACCCGGGGCTGGGTCTTTACGAGTCCAGTCGCGATGTCCTGCCTTGGTTGCTTCTGATTATCTCAATATTCCTCATCATGACCGAGACGACTCGTCTGTCATGGCCCGAGTGGAGTCAGCGACTGACAAGCAGGCTGGTCTTCCCACTTCCTCGTAAGATTGAGTTTAATATCCCCCTTGGGAAGTTCAATATCCATCGCAGATGGGAGAATTTCGACCTAAGGCTCGGCAGCAGCTCAAGGACTGCTGGAATGCTCGCTGCGACGTCCTTCTTCCTTCTCACTGGATTCTATGGATGGGCTGTTTTTGAGTTGCCTGGGCGGTCCCCGATAGGAATGCCCTCGGCCACACTGCTATTCCCAGGTCTGGCCGGGCTGTTCGGGATTGCCAACCTGATTGACATCTATGTTACGACCTCTGAGATTCCCCCTCAGGAGGCCAACTGGGAGATGCCTCCAATGAAGCCCCTCGCGATTCCTACTTTCCTGTCTGCCATCGTCTCCTCAGTCATGGCCATCCTGCCCGGGATGACCGCTGCACAAGCCACAGTTGTCGTCATGAGCATGCGTAACCTGTGGGGTAGACTGACTGATCCGGATTACATCCCGGCCGACTTTGAGCATGGGATTCAACCAGATTTCACGCCGAAGGCATCGCCCCTCGACATCGACGAACTCGACGAACTCTCGGACGAGGAGAGGGAGATTTTTGAGGGCGTGCTAACCGAAGCCGGAGTCAGTCCCGATCTCGACTTGGGGGCTCAGAGCCAGCAACAGGATCTCGAGGTCATCGCCGTTTTGTCCTCAGTCAACACCGCGGTCACGGTGATGGTTCTAGGCTTCCTTTACATGGTGGGTAGGCCGCGCTCAGGGGCTGCCCTCGCCCTCAACATGATGTATCCAATCGATATGTGGAACGCCGTCGATCCTCCGGCGGATTTCATCAGGCTGTTGGGCATCACGATTGCTTCCGGACTGTTCGCGGTTCCAGTAATGATCAAGGTCGGCAAAGGGATGCTGAAGATGCACGAAATCGTGCCTCTGCGCACAGTTGTTTTCACGGTCACAGGATTCATCTCTATACTCGTCTGGCTATCAACCGGATGGATAGGCTTGGGAGTCCTAATCATCGGCACCGCGATGGGGCTGATGCCGCCACGTATTGGGATCCGACGCAGCCATGCGATGGGCATTATCCTAGTTCCAATAATGATGTACACGTTCGCGCGCGAATTCGACGGATTTGGCTTCATTTGAGCCTCATAGACTAGTTTCTTCAGATTTGAATAGTAGTGCAACACTTATCTCACAAACCCATGTGTGCGCGCGTAGAGAGTGCATACCATGAACCGCAACAAAACGATAGCAATGATGCTCACAGGAATAATACTGGTCAGCCTGAATATGTTCGTCCTGACCGGCGTAGTGGCAAGCAACGTCCAAGCTGGAGTCGAGGAACTGATTGTCGACGGAAGGGACGATGCTTCTGATTGGGAGGACGAAGAGTGGCTCGTCCAGACCAGTGAGAGAGCGTACTTCGCCTACAACTTGACGAATCCAGGTGCTAGCCTAAATGATGAAGTCGCCGTGTTTGAGAAGATGGGGCCGTTCATCTACACCGTCACGACAACTAAGGAACTTCTTGACTTCGACGCCAATAACGGTACAATCACTTATTCTGAGTACGATTCCTTCGAATGGTGTGAAAACTGCACATGGAGGGATGACAACGGTTTCGCGCATGCATCGGTCTCGGGAGATTACGAGCTAACAAATGCAAACATCCTTTGGAACACTCAAAGGATGGCAGGTGTGGCTACCGGGATAACCTATGGTGAGATCTTCGCCAAGGCCGGCTACGCGCAGATGATGTTAATCAACGACATGCAAAACAGGGCACCTAGCATCTGGGCATCCGAAGAGATTAATCTGATGGTTCCTGGGACATCAGCAGCACTTCAGCAAGCCGGATACGACGAGGCAACTGCTGACGCCATGGCACCGGCTGCCGTGCTCAAAGGGGCCTATGACAACTGGCTCGCACAGAGTGGGGCTGATGATGCTGGTGCTGACTTTGCGACATCAGCCCAGAGCATCCTCTACGATGCTGTAGACCCTTCCACGGGGATTTGCATCGCCCTAACCTGTGACATAGGCCCTATGCTTGTAGCAGGAATGGGGGAACCTAGTGAGACGACTACTCCGGCACGTGCTGCATTGTTCGGCTACGATAGCACCGACCCAGTAGTCCTCACACACATGGACTGGGCTGTTTACGCTCTCGCTGGGACAACTTTCGCCACAAATGGTGGTGGAGCAGATCTTGCAACTTCCTCTAACGCTTCCCTG
>Ga0209228_1000700_pt1 | contig 17256 bp, 11 predicted proteins | sample METZYME_3_150m_FD_187547 | JGI IMG/M metagenome (GOLD analysis project Ga0209228, IMG submission 187547) | Marine microbial communities from oxygen minimum zone in mesopelagic equatorial Pacific - METZYME_3_150m (SPAdes) (version 2) | ecosystem: Environmental > Aquatic > Marine > Oceanic...
AAAAACATTTTAAATCTTTATCTCCAGTAGTCATTTGAAGAGGCTCTGGTAGCTCCATGTTAAAAACATCTTTTGCAGCTTTAGCATTATTTTTTGATTCCTTAGATACTCTTAAGATCACTAAGGACTTTTCAGTGACTTCTTGACAAATAAGGTCATCCTGGTTAACTAAAAAACCAGCCTCATCAACGATTGGATTAAATGTTGATCTATATTGAGGCTCTATATTTTCTAAACTATCCTTTTTACTCATTGCCATCTACCCTTTTACCATTAACATCATAAAAGACACTACTTGAAACTTCACACGGTATCTCTTTAAGGCCCTGCTTTTCTTGAACAATCTTCACCAAAACTATTTCTGACATTTTAGAAAGTCCGCCCTTTAATTGAGCTAATGCGATTGACCTCCCAAGAGTCGCACTAAAATAACTTGATGTAACATAACCTATAGAGATGCCTTTATTGCTGATGATATGTGCACCTTCTGGAAGAACAACCTGCTCATCTTTTGTCAGCAACCCGACTAACTGCAACCTATCTTTTGAATTTAAAGCGGAAATACTGAATGAACGACGACCAATATATGAAAAGGATTTGTTTTTAGCAAGGATCCAGTTCATATTTACATCCATTGGTGTCATTGAACCGTCAGTATCTTGACCGACAATGATGTAGCCTTTCTCAGCTCGAAGAACGTGCATTGATTCAGTTCCATATGGAGTGATATTCCATTCTTTACCTGCACGAGCAACCTCATCCCATATGAAGCGTCCATAGTTTGCCTCAACATTAATTTCATAAGCTAATTCACCAGAAAAACTGATTCTCATAATTCTTGCCTTGACGCCGCAAACGATTCCAGGGCGCCATTGCATAAACTTAAATTTTTTACTTTCGAAAGCAACATCTTGACATATTACTTCCATCAATTTACGTGCATTTGGACCCACAACTGCTATAGTTGAAAACTGATCAGTAACACTACTAAGGTGAACATCTAAATGACTCCATTCAGTTTGAAGCCACATTTCCAGTGTTGCATAAACACTTGCAGCACCACCCGTTGTTGTTGTCATAATAAAATGATTATCATTGATGCAGGTTGAAACACCATCATCAATAATCATTCCTTTTTCGTTACACATCAATCCATAACGACAGCTTCCTGGAGCTAGCTTCATCCACGCATTCGTGTAGACTCTTGACAAAAACTCTCTAGCATCCTTTCCTTGAATATCAATTTTTCCAAGGGTTGATGCGTCCATCATTCCAAGAGAGCTTCTCACAGCGCGACACTCCCTATTAACAGCCTGATGCATATCTTCACCATTCTTTGGATAGAACCAAGGCCTATACCACTGGCCGACGACTTCAAATTCAGCACCACTTTCTACATGTGAGTTATGAATCGTTGTATACCTTTGTGGATCGAAAAAACCTCCAACCTCTCTTCCTGCCATTGCACCAAAATCAACTCCAGTATAGGCTGGCCTAAATGTTGTCGTGCCCACCTCTGACATTGGCACTTCAAGAAACTCTGCTGCTACAGCAATACCATTAATATTTCCGGTTTTACCTTGATCAGTTCCAAAGCCCATAGCGGTATATCTCTTAATGTGCTCTATTGAACGGTACCCCTCTCTAATTGAGAGTGCAATATCTAAAGTAGTCACGTCATTTTGCAAATCAATAAAAACTTTTGGTTTATTAAGAATTTCAATTGGAGTAAAAAACTGATCGACATTAAAATAGTTAAAGCATTTATTACTTAAGGTTTGATGACTTGATTCTTTTAACTCCCCCAAGGACTGAAGGGTTGATTGGGCTTTATTTTTAGCGTCTATTATTGCATCCTGCCAAAACCCAATAGAATTTACAGAGCCGCATACCTGTCTATTATTTCGATTTTTTTGCGCTAGAAATGATTGAGAGTTTTCATCAAAATATGTTTTACCACCACAATGACAATCCAAATGAACCACTGGATTAAAACCTCCAGAGGTTGCTAGTAGGTCGCAGTTTAAAGTTTGAGTATCTCCAGCTAGCCTCCACTTCGATTTCCATTGCGGTGGTTTAGCTTGATTTTCAACTGAGGAGATTTCAACGCCATTAACACGGCTTGCTCCTTTTGCTTTGATGACTGCAAACCCCTGTAATACCTGTATACCTAAATTCTTTACTTGAATAACAACCTCACTTTCATTGCCAGGAGCTCTAACATCAACAACTTTACAACTAATTTTGTGGTTATTTAAATCAATTGCAGTGCTGTAAATACTATCGTTATTTCCATATAAAACTACCTCTTTACCACCGATTACATTGAACTCATTCAGATAACGTCTTACAGATTGACTTAGCATAATATTTGCTAGATCATTAGTTTCAAATAGCATTGGGCGTTCATGTGCTCCCGTAGCCAAAATAACTTCTTTTGTTCTAATTTTATGCAATATTTTTCTTGCTGACTGAACACCATCTTTGCTTGTCGATTGACCAGTAGCATTAGTCTGTAAAACCTCTATATAGTTATGGTCATACCAAGCATATGCAGTTGAGGATGTAAGGATTTTCAGGCGAGCATTTTCTGCATCTCTATATTCTCTAAGCTTATTAATATTTTCTTGATACCACTGAATTGAGGATTGATCAGTTTCAAACTCATTGATTAATTCACCTCCTAAATTCATCCTCTCATCAACCAAAATAACTCTGGCAGTTTTTGAGTTGGTAAGCACCTCGAGAGCTGCAGTCATTCCTGCCACACCACCACCAATTACAAGGACCTCGGCGTGTTGAAAAATATGATCATAGACATCTTCGTCAGTCTCTGAAGGAGCCTTAGAAAATCCTGATAAAGACCTGAGGCGATCCTCGACGATTGACCAAACCTTTTGCTTAATAAATGTCTTATAGTAAAAACCTGCAGGCATAAAACGGTGCAATGGCTTGATCATGGCACGAAAATCAATTGAATTCGGATTACTTGAGCTGACTGCACTTAGGCCGTCATAAAGCATAACTTCAGTGGCCTTCATATTGGGTGTATATCTTCCACCAATCTCTAAAGAAACTAAAGCATTTGGCTCTTCAACTCCAGCCCCAATGATGCCTCGCTTACGTCCATACTTAAAACTTCTTGCAAAATATAAGACATCGTTAGCAATTAAAGCTGATGCCAAAGTCTCACCCTTGAAACCTTTATAGGCTTTATTGTTGAAAAGAAAGCTTAATGGCTGAGTGTAATCAACTAGGTTGCTTGATCGATTCTCTAATCTCATGATGCGCTCTCACCTTTTACTTCTCCAAAAGTCGCTACTTCTTTAACTTCGTGGCTAATGGTAGATCTTTTAACTAAGAAATATTTTCGGCAACCTGAAGTATGAACCCATTGTTCCCAATGATCGCCTTTATGATTGGTCCGATAAAATACATAATCAGCCCACTCTTCATCGGTCAAAGCCTCTGGGTTCTGAGGTCTTGCTATAAATGCTTCTCCAGCGGGAGAAAACTCATTCTGGTCTCTTGATTCTTTACAATACGGGCAATTAATTAAAAACATAACATTACCTAGTGCGCTACTCCAGCGGCACCATGCTCATCGATAAGTGCTCCTGTTGTGAATCGATCAATATGAAATGGAACTGCTAAATCATGCTGCTTATCTTGTGCAATTGTGTGAGCAAATACGTTGCCCGAGCCGGGTGTAGCTTTAAATCCGCCAGTTCCCCAGCCACAATTAAAATAAAGCCCCTCGACCTTGGTTGGACTGATTACAGGGCAAGCATCAGGACAAACATCGACAATGCCGCCCCATTGACGATTCATTCGAACGCGTGAAAAAATTGGAAATAACTCCAATATTGCGGCAGCGCAGTGCTCGACTATTTTGGCACTACCTCTTTGTGCATAAGAATTGTAGCCATCGATACCAGCACCAATTACTAAATCACCTTTATCACTCTGACTCACATACCCATGAACAGCATTAGACATAACAACAGTATGAAGTATTGGCTTTAGAGCTTCCGAAACGAATGCTTGCAAAGGGTGGCTCTCAACAGGCAATCTTAATCCAGCCATTTTTGCTATGACTGATGAGTGGCCAGCACTGACGCATCCAACACGATCTGCCATTATGTCTCCTTGGGTAGTTTTAACCCCCTTGACTCGACCCTCTTCGACTTCAATATCAATGACTTCACAATTTTGTATTATGTCTACGCCTAGATTTGCGGCAGCTCGAGCAAAACCCCAAGCCACTCCATCATGTCGTGCAACACCGCCACGGGCCTGGAATGATGCCCCCATAATTGGATACCTTACATTTTTTGAAGTATTGATTATTGGAATTTGTTCTTTTATTTCTTTGTGGTCAACCACAACAGCATCGACACCATTTAAGACATTAGCATTTACTCTTCTTTCGATATCCCTCATGTCCTGAAGAGTATGCCCAAGATTGTATACCCCTCTCTGACTGAACATGACATTGAAATTTAAATCTTCACTCAACCCCTCCCAAAGACTCATTGAGTGTTCGTAAAGACTAGATGCTTCATCTCTAAGGTAGTTTGACCTAATAATAGTTGTGTTTCTACCAGTATTTCCACCACCAATATAACCCTTCTCAACAACTGCAACATTTGTAATGCCGCACTCTTTAGCCAAATAGTAAGCTGTTGCAAGACCATGACCGCCACCACCGATAATGATTACGTCATACTTTGGCTTGGGTTTAGACAGTGGGATTGCCTTATCCCAGTCTTGGTTAGACAAGCCTGCTTTCAATAGGGAATACCATGAATATTTTTTTTGCATAACCTTAACTCAACTAATAAACCTATAAATCAAGAACAATATCACTTGTTGGGTAAGAGCAACAAGTCAGTATGTATCCTTCTTTTTCATGCGACTTTAAAAGCCCCCCTTGAGCATCCATATCAACTGTTCCTTCAAGCATTTTAGTTCTACATGTCCCACACAAGCCCTGAGAACAAGCGAATGGAACAGTAATACCCTGTTTTTGGATTGAAACCAAAATACTTGTATTACTTCCACAAGGCAAGACTTCACCGCTGTTTGACAGGGTGACATTATATTCATTTATTTCACTTTCTGAAACTTTATGCTCTGGTAATTCCACGCTGACCGCCATATTATTTTGAGCGGTTGAGCTTTCAATATCAAAACTTTCTTGATGATATAAATTCATATCATAATCATTAGAGTTAAGAATTTTTTTTACATTTTGCATGTAAGGCTCTGGACCGCAGCAATATATTTCTCTTTCAGCAAAATCTGGAGCAAGATCGCCTAACATCTTTGAGTTCATAAAGCCTGTAGGTCCATCCCAACTCTCAGAAGCAATATCACATACGTAATGGCTCTTAAAATTAATTTGACTTGACTCAAAATAATCTAGCTCATCTTTTGCGATTAAATCATTTTCAGACTGTGCATGATGAATAAATACTATATCTACATCGATTGTGAGATCAAAAAAGTATCTCGACATTGACAACATAGGAGTAATCCCACTACCTCCTGATAAAAGCAAAACTTTAGACTTTGGCTTATCTAGTGCAATACTAAAAGACCCGCCAATATCAAGAGCATCTATATAGTCACCAACTTTTAAGTTATCGTGCATCCAATTGGTCACGACACCATCTTTCATCCTTTTATTGGTTATAGTAATCGTGTTAGGCCTTGTAGGACTTGATGCAATGGTATAAGTCCGCATAACATCCTTACCATCAATGTTTAAAAAAAGTGTTGTATGCTGCCCTGGATAAAATTGAAACCACGCATCCTTCTTTGACTTAAAGGTAAAGCTTTTAACGTTGTGTGTCTCATCTTTGATGCCTATGCACTCAAGCGGGGAAACATCACCCGTCCACCGCTTAAGGTTGTCAATATTGATATCAGGAAATACTAACTCTTTCATTTAACGTAAACTGAATCCTAAAAAAATCAATTGTAGCATTAGAGTGGACAAATTAATAAATTAACAGAGATATTTCTAGCCAATTAATTATTAATAAAACCGTAAATAAATCCAATCTAATGTATTAGTGCTGAATTGCTAAAAAAAATGAGAATTTTAGCAATAATGATTAACTAAAGCAATCTTCCAATTAAACAAAAAAAATAAACATATTACAAGAACTTATGGCATTGGAATAACGTGTTTTTTTCTTGCATAGATTCCTTGCAAAATAATCGCAAATAGAATCGTGAATCCTCCAATTAAAGTATTTCTAGTTGGCACCTCATTAATTCCTAGTACTGGCAACCATGCCCAAAAAATACCCAAAACAACTTCAAGAAGAGAGAGCATTACAAGTTCCCCACTAGGTAAGTATTTTGCTCCTAATCCATACAGTATTAGACCTATACCAACAACTAGGCCATGAGTCATGCTAACCCCTATATTAATAGCTGGCATCTCAAAACTGCCTCCTGTAATAATAATTAGTATAGATGCCCAAAGCATGCAAAAAAACCCCGCTAGAGCAGGCGTTAATAACTTTGGAACCTCTGGATTTTTTCTAATAGTGATTGTATATATAGCGAAACCTAAAGCTACAAAAAATCCATAGATAACCCCAATCATGGTTGTTGATTTATCAGTATCCCAGACCATAATTGTAATACCTATTACTACAATTAACATATTAGTCAGTGTGCTTCTGCTGAGTCGCTCACCAAGCAGAAGATATCCTAAGAATGCTGATAGAATTGGAGAAACAGCCAGCATGAGCAGGGTTATTGCAACTGTAGTGGTTGTTAATGCGTAGATCCATCCAAAGAATGTAACAGACATAACAAGGCTACCGATTAAACTCCATGAATCAATACGCCTAAACGTATGAAAAAAGTTTTTACCCTCTCTAAATAGAACAAATATGAGTATGACTAGGGTGATTATTAAACCTCTATAGAGCAGATATTGAAGCCTAAAGATTTCAGCATCTTCGAGAAATCTTACAAGTGGCGCTCCAATGCTCCAGATTATTCCACTAACTACAACAAGGAAAAAACCGAATAGATAGTTATCCTTCATCCCATTACCCCTCTTAAACTAGAATGACTAGTACTTAATTCTGGCATTTTGTTCCTAAAACTTATTTATGTCAATCAATTTTTTTTACCGCTCTAGTTAAGAAAATCATAGCTATTTGTTTACATATATAATTCATGTATACATTCTATTTAATAAATTGTTAATGAACATTAAAGAAAGACCTAAATGGCAGTTCTGGATTGATAGAGGGGGAACCTTTACTGACGTAATCGGTAAAAACCCAAAAGGAAAAATTGCTACACAGAAACTCCTATCTGAAAACCCAAAACAATATAAAGATGCGGCAATTCAAGGCATTAGAGATCTACTGTCTATAGATAGAAAAGAGTCGATTCCAATGCATCAAATTGACTCAATAAAAATGGGCACTACCGTAGCAACAAATGCACTCTTAGAAAGAAAAGGAGAGAGAACGCTCTTGGCTATCACAAAGGGATTTGCTGATATTCTTAGAATTGGATACCAACAAAGACCTAAATTGTTTTCTTTAGATATTCAGCTACCAGATATGATTTATTCGGATATTGTTGAGATTGATGAGAGAGTTGATATCAAAGGAGATGTATTAATAAAACTTGACCTTTCCAATACAAAGAAAATATTAACTGAGGCCTTTAATGAAGGTTTTAAATCTATTGCAATCGTTTTATTGCATGGATATAGGTACCAAGAGCACGAAATCCAAATTAGCGTAATTGCAAAACAAATTGGATTTGAACAAATTTCTGTGAGTCACAAAATCAGTCCACTTATGAAAATCATTCCTCGTGGGGACACAACAGTAGTTGATGCTTACTTATCTCCTATCCTGCGTCGTTATGTTAATCAAGTGAAAGCCGAACTTGGACAAACTCAACAAAATTTTGGCAAATTGATGTTTATGCAATCTAATGGGGGATTAACAGATGCAAATTATTTTCAAGGAAAGGATGCCATTCTCTCAGGTCCTGCAGGTGGTGTGGTGGGTATGGTCAAAACTGGAGAAAAAATTGGACTTAATAAACTTATAGGTTTTGATATGGGAGGAACGTCAACCGACGTCTGTCACTATAACAGCGAATATGAAAGAACCCTAGAGACTGAGTTAGCGGGGGTAAGACTAAGGTCTCCGATGATGCTAATTAATACAGTTGCTGCGGGTGGAGGCTCTATTTTATATTTTGACGGCTCTAGATATCGCGTGGGCCCTGACTCAGCTGGAGCTTTTCCCGGTCCAGCCTGTTATCGTAATGGGGGCCCTCTTACAGTAACAGATTGCAACGTCATGATAGGCAAGCTAAATCCAGACTTCTTTCCTAAAGTCTTTGGTCCCAATGGCAATCAAAAACTTGACCTGAAAATTGTTGAAACAAAATTTACGACTCTTGCTAAAGAAATCTCTTCAAGCACTAATAAATCAGTTACTCCACTTGAGGTTGCGGAGGGCTTTTTATTTATAGCAGTTGAGAGTATGGCAAATGCTATAAAAAAAATATCAGTCCAACGTGGCTATGATGTCAGCAGCTATGCTCTATCTTGTTTTGGTGGTGCTGGTGGTCAACATGCCTGCATGGTAGCTGACAAACTGGGGATTAATAAAATTCATCTCCACCCATATGCTGGAGTTTTATCCGCCTTTGGTATAGGACTTGCTGATATTAGAACCATTAATGACCTAGCAATTGAGTTAAATCTCGATGAGAAAGCTATTAAACATATTAGTGAGAAATTTGAAGATCTTCGAAGTACTGGAAAAGAAGATTTAGTAGCACAAAATCTTAATGAAAATATTTTTGAGTACGTTGATCGAGTCTATCTTAGATATAAAGATTCGGATACATCTCTAGCGATTAAATTTGACATTTATTCATCAATGAAACTAAATTTTGAAAACTCCCACAGAACTAGATTTGGCTTTATATCTCCTGAACAAGCAATAATAATTGAGTCGATTCAGTCTGAGGTTTCATGTCAAAGTGATCAATTTGAATCAAATGAACCACAACAGAAAAAATCTAAAAGCCAGCCTTTAACAACACAAAATGTATTTTTTAATGGGGGCCTTGAAAAGACTGTTTTTTATAATCGTAATGATATTAAGCCCAACGAGAAACTCTCTGGACCAGCTGTGATTATTGAGCCAACATCAACAATCATCATTGAACCAGGCTGGGAGGCAATGCTTGAGGATAGTAATGATTTAATCTTAACTCGAACAAATAAAATTATAAGGTCAAGCGCTATTGGTACAAGTGTAGACCCTATCATGTTAGAAATATTTAATAACTTATTTATGAATGTTGCCGAACAAATGGGTATGGTGCTTGAGAATACGGCCTCATCTGTAAATATCAAAGAGCGCTTAGATTTCTCATGTGCTTTATTCTCTCCAACAGGAGAACTTGTTGCAAACGCACCTCACGTTCCAGTTCATTTAGGTTCAATGAGTGAGTCCATTAAGACCATTATTCGTGAAAATTCCCTGACTATGAATCCTGGCGATGCTTTTCTCATAAATGCACCGTACAATGGTGGCACTCATTTGCCAGATATTACACTTATAAAACCAGTTTTTGATGAATGCAATGAGAGCGTCATTTTCTATGTTGCCACTAGAGGTCACCATGCCGACATTGGCGGGACAGTTCCGGGCTCTGCACCAGCCAACTCAACCCATATCAAAGAAGAAGGAGTGCTAATTGACAACTTTACTCTAGTCTCTAAGGGAATATTTCTTGAAAATGAGATACATGATTTATTGAGCCTAGCTGAATACCCCGCTCGAAATATTAAACAGAATATTGCCGATTTAAAAGCACAAGTTGCAGCTGCAGAAAAGGGGTCCCAAGAGCTCCTTAAAGTGATTAAGCACTATGGACTGGAGGTTGTTCATGCGTACATGGGTCATGTTCAGGATAATGCTGAGGAATCTGTTCGAAGAGTTTTAGATGTTCTGAGTGACTCAAGCTTTACCTACAAAATGGATGACGGTCATCAGGTTTCCGTTTCCATAAGTGTGGACAAAGTGAATCGCAGCGCAACCATTGACTTCACAGGTACAAGCAATCAACACCCAGGAAACTATAACGCTCCAAGTGCAATTTGTTATGCCGCAGTGCTTTATGTTTTTCGCTGCCTAGTGGATGACGATATACCTCTTAATGCTGGCTGCCTTAAACCTTTAAATTTAATCATCCCAAAAAACTCAATGATTAACCCCAAATACCCAGCAGCTGTTTTTTCTGGCAATGTGGAAACTTCACAGTGTATTGTTGATACTTTACTTGGAGCTCTAGGAGAATTTGCAGCATCACAGGGAACAATGAACAATTTTATTTGGGGTAACGATAAAGTCCAAAATTATGAAACAATTTGTGGAGGCTCAGGAGCCAGCGTAAATCAGCCAGGTTGTAGTGCAGTCCATACACACATGACCAACTCAAGACTGACTGATCCAGAAGTTTTAGAATGGCGTTTTCCTGTAAGACTTGAGTCTTTTAGTATTAGAAAAAATTCAGGTGGGAAAGGATTGAATATGGGAGGAGATGGAGTAGATCGAAGAATACGTTTTCTCGAACCAATGACAGTCAATATTATCGCAGGCCACAGAAAAGTACCGCCCTATGGTCTATCTGAAGGAGAATCTGGTGCTCTTGGTGAAAATTATGTCGTTCACGCTGACAAGAGTGAAACGAGGTTAGGCACTAAAGGGCAGGTCGAAGTTGAAAAAAATGATCTTTTTATTCTTAAAACTCCTGGAGGTGGGGGCTTTGGAAAAGCAGTCTAAAAAAAACATAATTTATGTGGTTCTAAAAACAGGAGAAAACTATGAAAACAATTAATCTAAGTCCAGAGCCAAATGATGCACAAATCCGACGTTCAATTAAACCGGTCATATCTTACCCTATTGATAATTTCCCAGCTTTTGATGCAGAGCTTTATAGAACAGCTAGAGACAATATGAATCTAATAGAATCTATCATTATCCCACCAAGAGATGCCAAAACTTTTGAGGTTCCTGCAGGTTGTTTTTTTCGAATTATAAGTATTGATGGGCCACAAGTTGGCGATTTAAATGTGTGGAACAAAAATAATATTAATGAACGTTTTTTTAGTGGCAAAACACGAGCACTATATGGCACTCATGTGAGTACTGGCGATAGACTTTATTCAACCCTTCCATTTTTAAGGCCGATGGCCACTATCACCTATGACACACTCGACTGGTATGGGTATGACAAGGATGGTGGAAGTGTCCATGATGTTATTGGTACTCGATGCGATCCTTATACACATGTCGCACTAAATAATGAGGAGTACCATAACTGCTGTCACTCGAACTTATGCAGAGCTCTTTCACAACAGCAACAAAAAACAATTGAAGAAATTGAACATCATGTTCATGACGTTCTTAATGTCTTTATGTGTACTGGATTTACAAAAAATACACACCAGTATTTCATGAAAGCTAGCCCAGTTCGCCCAGATGACTACATAGAGTTTTTTGCTGAAATTGATCTTCTTTGTGGATTGTCAGCTTGCCCAGGAGGTGATTGCAGTTCAAGCCACTCGAGTGATAAAGCAATCTGCTACCCTTTAAAAGTTGAAATATATAAACCACTTAAAGGCACATTGAAACAATGGAGCGCTCCATCCCCAAATAAGTACTCAAGAAATCATGGCCACAGTTAAAATGCCACTTTAATCTATAGTTTTTAGAGATGGATAATCTAAAAGGCGCTTTATTTATGATGCTCGCTATGGCTGGTTTTGCATTCGAAGATCTATTTATTAAAATGCTTTCAGATAATCTTCCAGTTTCTGAAATCATCATCATTCTTGGGTTTAGTGGAAGCATTATATTTTTATTAATTGGGCTGCTTACAAAAGCTCCGATTTTCCATAGAAATCTATTAACGATACCCATCATAGTTAGAACCCTATGTGAACTTTTTGGAGCTTTGTTTTTCGTTCTCGCTATTGCTTTAACGCCACTATCATCTGCTTCCGCAATCTTACAAGTATTACCGTTATTAGTAACTATTGGGGCAGTAATATTCTTCAAGGAAAAGGTGGGTTGGCGACGTTGGAGTGCAGTTTTTGTTGGCTTTATAGGGGTCTTATTGATTCTTCGTCCTGGTTTTGAAAGTTTTATGCCAGCTTCTATTTTTGCGCTCCTTGCAGCTATGTTTTTGGCTGGACGAGACCTTGCAACTCGGGCTATTGAGGTCAAATTTTCATCAGTCACTATTTCTCTTTATGCATTCTTGGCTTTTGGTCTTTCAGGCTTCTTGATAATGCCATTTAGTTCTGAAATGTTGTTACCCAATTCAAAGGAAATTATATATTTTGCTGGAGCTTCAGCATTTGGCGTTATCGCATATTACTCAATTGTTATTGCTGCAAGAACTGGTGAGATGTCAGTTATTTCACCTTTTCGATATTCAAGATTAGTTTTTGCTATGATCCTTTCAGTCATTGTTCTTTCCGAAAGGCCAGATATCCTGACGCTCCTAGGTGCAGCAATTATTGTAGCGTCTGGTGTATACACTTTTATCCGTGAAAATGTCATAGGCAGGTCAAAAGAGAGAATTATTTAGAAAAAAGTTTGTAATATCTAATAATTTAAACTTGGCTTTAATAGAAAAAAAGCTTACCATACTAAAAAAAATTGTCTAAAATCCGCAAAAATTAAAGCATAAACAGGAGCCACAATGAACATGCCAAGAACAATTTTCATTCCAAATGGTGACAATATCGTTCATACATTTACTGATGAAGAGTACAAAAATAGACAGAAAAAACTAAGAGCCCATATGGCTCAAAGCAATATTGATGCAGTAATCTTTACCTCTATTCATGGCATCAATTACTATAGTGATTTTCTTTACTGCTCCTTTGGAAGGCCCTATGCTCTAGTTGTTACTCAAGACAAAGTGACGTCCGTTACTGCCAATATTGATGGCGGACAACCATTTAGAAGAACTTTTGGCGAGAACCTTGTTTATACAGACTGGCAAAAAGACAGCTACTTTTATGCTCTACAGCAGATTGTTAATAATAGTGGAATAATTGGCATCGAGTTCGATCATGTCACTAAAGAGCGTCTAGATAAACTTCATGCAGCCTTTGGTCAGGCAAAATTTGTTGATGTTTCTGTTGACTGTATGAAAATGCGCTCAATAAAATCAGACGAAGAAATAGCACATATTATCCAAGGAGCCAACGTTTGTGATATTGGTGGAGCAGCGCTTGTTGAAGCTGTCAAAGAAGGGGCTCCTGAACATGAGGTAGCGCTTCACTCTACTCAGGCAATGGTTAGAGAGATAGCAAAACGCTATCCCCACTCAGAACTAATGGATACATGGACTTGGTTTCAATCTGGAATCAATACTGACGGTGCACACAATCCCGTCACTACAAGAAAAGTGCAGAAAGGCGATATCCTCAGTCTTAACTGTTTTTCCATGATTGCTGGCTATTATGTTGCCCTCGAAAGAACCTTATTTTATGATCATGTTGATGATGAATCTTTGAAATTATGGGAAATAAATGTTAAGGTCCATGAAGAAGGAATGAAGCTTATCAAGCCAGGAGTTGCTTGCAAAGATATTGCTCTTGAACTGAATAAAATTTTTGAAGAATACGGCCTACTTGAAAGCAGAACATTTGGTTACGGTCATTCGTTTGGAGTCTTATCCCACTACTATGGTCGTGAAGCTGGTGTTGAATTAAGAGAGGATATTGATACGATTCTACAAAAAAATATGGTTGTATCCATGGAGCCTATGATCATGATTCCAGAAGGCAAGCCAGGAGCTGGAGGCTATAGAGAGCATGATGTAATGGTACTCACTGAAAATAGCGCCTATGACATTACAAAATTCCCATTTGGTCCAGAGCATAATATTATTACTTAACATTATTGCTTTTCAAAAATGGTACAAATAAATTATTCTCAATTACTCGATGCGTTACCTAAAGTTGCACGAAATGCTGGCCATGAGATTATGAAAATTTATGACAACGCCATAGAGGTTAACTTCAAAGATGATGGATCGCCAGTTACCCTTGCCGATGAGGCGGCAGAAAAAACCATACTCAAAAAACTAAAAGAAATCATTCCTGATGTTCCGATAGTTTCAGAGGAGAACGCAAGTAGTCACAATTCAGATGCTACCGATCAGTTTTTTCTCATTGATCCGCTTGATGGTACGAAAGAATTTCTCAAGAAGGATGGACTTGGCTCATTCACCGTGAATATTGGCCTTATTGAAAAAGGAGTTCCAACTTTAGGCGTTGTCTATGCGCCAGCACTTGATCGTATGTTTTTTGCTTCATCCTCTACAGGAGCCTTTGAAGAATCTAAAAAAGGCATTCAAAAAATCAACATAAGACCAGTCCCTAGTTCTGGTCCGGTAGCCGTTGCAAGCGTCTCTCACCGAGATGAATCAACAAATAATTGGCTTAATGAAAATAATATTAAAGATACGATTTCCATCGGTTCTTCATTAAAATTTTGTTTAGTCGCCTGCGGTGAGGCAGATGTCTACCCTCGATTTGGACCAACCATGGAGTGGGATACTGCAGCTGGAGATGCGGTGTTGAGATCTGCAGGTGGGACTGTTTCACTTCCTAACGGACAGCCATTTAATTACGGAAAACTAAACTACAGAAATGGTGCCTTTATTGCTCACGGCAATTATTAAAAGGAATATTTAGAACGATACTAACTCTCGTAAGAATAAATTTCCACCATCATCTCATCGGCAATTAGCTCAAGCTTGTCTCTGACCAGATTTTCATCAAGAGAGACAGGTAAGTGGAGTGTAATTTGGGCTTTAAAAAGTTCTTCTCCAGACATCGATGCATCAATTATTTCTGTCTTTAACTCTTCAACGTTAGCCTGAAGCTCATCCGCTAAAACATGAGAAAGCTTATTAATAATTCCCACATGATTTTGACCAATCAGCTCAATGTTATAACTCTTTACATTGCTTAGCTCATCAATGGGCAGCGTTTCCTCGCAAGCTATTTGAAGACCTAAAGAAGCAGAAGTCAACTCTTTTTTTAGTTTAGCTGCATCACTTGACGGCACATTAACTTTGAGAATTCCTGCAAATTTGCCTTCAAAACTAGACATGTTGCTTTCTATCCAGTCACCATTATGTGACATAATAATCTTAGAAAGACCGTCTACTAGCCCAGGCTTATCGTCCCCCAAAACACTAATCAAAAATGATTTCATAAACTCTACTTATAATCTTCAACACTTGGACAAGAACATACCAAATTCTTATCTCCATAGACATTATCCACTCTTGAAACTGGCGGCCAATACTTCACTCGCCTTAGACTTTCAAGAGGGTATGCTGCCTCTTCTCTGGAATATGAATATTTCCAGGATGTAGATGTTACCATTTCTAGAGTATGAGGCGAATTAATTAATGGATTATCTTCGGTAGAATATTCGCCAGATTCAACTTTTTTAATCTCTTTCCTAATTTGAATCATTGCATCACAGAACCGATCAAGCTCATCCAATGATTCAGACTCTGTAGGCTCAATCATTAAAGTTCCAGCCACTGGAAATGACATTGTAGGTGCATGGAAACCAAAATCGATTAGACGTTTAGCGACATCATCAACACTAATTCCAACTGAATCTTTAATAGGTCTGATATCTATAATACACTCATGAGCAATTCTGCCATTTTCATCACTATAGAGTATCGGATAATGCTCCTCAAGCCTCTTAGCAATATAATTTGCATTTAATATGGCATTACATGTAGCCTCATACAGGCCGTCCTTTCCAAGCATTGCGATATACATCCAACTAATTGGAAGAATGCTACCTGATCCCCATGGAGACCCAGAAATACTTCCAACCTCTGTATTGTTTAATGGAGTTCTTGGTAAAAAATCTATCAAATGTTCTTTAACTCCGATTGGTCCAACTCCTGGACCTCCGCCCCCGTGCGGTATGGCAAATGTCTTATGAAGATTAAGATGGGAAACATCGCCGCCAAACTCTCCTGGAGCAGATAGTCCAACCATTGCATTCATATTTGCACCATCAATATAAACTTGCCCCCCAGCTTTATGAACAATGTCGCATACCTCCCTAACATCTTTTTCAAAAACACCATGAGTAGAAGGATAAGTAATCATTATTGCTGCCAAATTTTCCTTATGTTCTTTAGTTTTTGCTCTCAAATCTACAAGGTCAATACTGCCATCGTCCGCGCCATCAACCACAATGACCTTCATGCCTGCCATTTGAGCAGATGCAGGATTAGTTCCATGTGCTGATGAAGGAATAAGGCAAATATTTCGATTATCATCACCTCTACTTCGATGATATCCTCTTATTGCAATCAACCCAGCGTACTCTCCCTGTGCTCCTGAATTGGGCTGAAGTGAAACTGCCGAATAACCGGTTGCTTCACAGAGCATTTCCTCAAGCTCACTAATCATCTGTTGATAACCTATCACCTGATTCATAGGAACTGCTGGATGAATTTGTGAGAATTCTGGCCAACTTACTGGAATTAGCTCTGCAGCCGCATTCAGTTTCATTGTGCAAGATCCTAAAGGGATCATAGAACGATCTAGAGCTATATCCTTATCACCTAAATATCGAATGTATCTCATCATATTTGTCTCTGAGCGATAAGTATTAAATACTTTGTGTGTTAGAAAGTCAGATTGTCTCTTTAAACTTTTTTTAATTGTTGATTTATTTTTTTCAAACAATGATTGAGCATTAAGATCTGACTCAGTATTAAATATTCTCCATAAATACTCTATATCTTCAGGAGTGCTCAGCTCATCAAACGAAACCGAGACAAGCGTTTTACTAAATACATTAACGTTGTATCCATTTTTCTCGGCTTGCATCACTATGGCATCTGAATTTTTAACCTCAATTGATATCGTGTCAAAAAAGGATTCATTAACGATATGAAATCCCATTGCTTTCATTCCATCAGCAAAGACACCGGCATATTTATTAATTCGACTGGCAATTTTTTTTAGTCCTTCCGGACCATGATAGACCGCATACATACTAGCCATGATTGCCAAGAGGGCTTGTGCAGTACATATATTGCTGGTTGCTTTCTCACGGCGAATATGCTGCTCTCGAGTTTGTAATGCTAATCGGTAAGCAAGCCTTCCTT
>Ga0209228_1000704_pt1 | contig 17184 bp, 16 predicted proteins | sample METZYME_3_150m_FD_187547 | JGI IMG/M metagenome (GOLD analysis project Ga0209228, IMG submission 187547) | Marine microbial communities from oxygen minimum zone in mesopelagic equatorial Pacific - METZYME_3_150m (SPAdes) (version 2) | ecosystem: Environmental > Aquatic > Marine > Oceanic...
ATTCTAGAAATTAAGGAAGGGTCTGACGGTAATTTATGGATTGGGTCGAACAAGGGTTTGTCTATGTTTGATGGAAATAGCTTTCTAAACTATTCACTAATTAATGGATTAGTTTCTAGTTATGTATTTAGCATTGAGTTCGTCAAAAATGATTTCTTGTGGGCTGGCGGACACAATGGCATGACTAGATTAAAGATAGATAAGAAATCAGGCAACTTGTCGAGCAAGAATTTTAAATAAAGTAATATTATTATGCTGTAAGCTTAGTCGTCGTCGTCATCTTCTTCATCGTCGGACATCGCATCGTCAACATCTTTTTGTTCAGCAGCATCCATTAATTCTTTAATTTGCTCATAACCACTAGCTAAACGCTGGATATTAATCAAAAGATTGATTAGCTCTGCATCTTTGCACTCTCTTATTCCAGCAACAAGAGGACCTCGTTCGTCTTCTTCATACTTCTCATCCCATTTTTCAAAATTAGAGAGAATTTTGTTTTTACAATGAATCAAATCATAAAAAAAACTTTGAATTTCTATACTTGGCATAACTTTTCCTAAAAAAATTAAATGATATATTACTTTATCTAAAAACAATATATAGGTACCATACTTTCATCCTCATTAGAAATCTCAAACTAAAAAATAGTACATTTTTACCATTTTAGAATTCTATTTATTTTTTCAATTCAATTTTATTTTTTATAACATTATGATCGCCAAACCGAAGTCATAAACGAGTAATTTTATGGAAGAAATAATATACAGGGGGGTTGCTTTTGCTGGATTTTTTATAATTTTGTTTATTGCCTGGATAACTGGAAGCAAAAGTAAAATAAACATTAAAACTGTTTCGGGCAGTATTTTTATAGCTTGGGCTATTGGTACGATGACCTTTTGGCTACCTTGGACTCGAACAGCCTTAGAATTTCTAAACAAAGCTCTCATATCTGGATTGCAGGCATCACAAAAAGGGGCAATTTTTTTATTTGGTCCTCTAGCTATTGGTCCAGGCGAGATTTTAGAAGATGGAACACAATCAATAGGCTTTGTTCTTGCTATGCAAGTTTTGCCTTCGGTAATCTTCTTTTCGGCAATAATAAGCTTATTATACTACCTTAATATCATGCAAGCATTCGTCAATGTATTTGCAAAGCTTTTTCACAAAACAATGGCCCTTTCCGGCGCCGAATCATTTTCAGCAGCAGCTAGTATTTTTTTTGGAATCGAATCCTCACTTACTATCCGTAATTATCTCATTCGAATGACACAATCAGAACTTCTGACTCTAATTACCTGCATGATGGCAACAGTTGCTAGCACGGTAATGGCAGTTTATGTGATAGCTTTAAAGGACGTTTTTCCTCAAATAGCTGGACATCTAATTTCTGCTTCAATAATTTCTATACCTTGTGCCATTTTGATCAGCAAACTATCTATACCAGAAAATAAAAGCCCTGAAACGCTAGGATCCATTCCTAGCAACTTAAAAAAAGATGAATTTTTAAATGATTCAATCAATTTAAACAGCAAAAAACCTACAAATATAATGGTTGCTCTTATGGAAGGTGGTGCACTAGGAGTTAAGCTTGCTATTTCTATAGCAACATTACTCATAGTGATATTAGGACTTCAAGAAGTGATCGACCTTGCTCTTAAAAGTATCCCTAAAATAACAGGAGAATTCATCTCTATTAACCGTATCTTTGGATGGCTTGTATGGCCATTTACTTTATTAATGGGATTAAAACCAGAAGAATGGGAGTTGGGGTCTCAGGTTTTAGGGTCACGTTTTATTGATACAGAAGTAGTAGCATATTTTTATCTCGCTGATATTCAGTCTGCCCAGATCCCAGCATTTTCTTTGCGATCATTTACTGCACTAACTTACTCTCTATGTGGTTTCGTACATATCGCAAGTCTGGGAATTTTTGTTGGAGGATTGACTGCCATTATTCCCTCACGAGCTAAAGAAGTATCTATACTTGGAATACGTGGATTATGGACAGCATTCTTGGCAACACTTCTTACTGGCTGTATAGCAGGAACACTAGCATAGGTAAGACTGCATTATAAATTGATTAAAAAAAAATTTATATTTTAAAAAAGCTGATAAAATAAAAAAGTATTTTAATTCAAACAATAAATAATTACTTAATATTATGTCCCAACAAGAACGCTTTATTGACAATGACGATGACACCCTTACCGATACCCGTTACAATGTAATGTGGTTAAAAAAAGACAGCTATCAAACCAAAGGGAAATGGTGTACTTGGAAAGGTGCCAATAAATTTGTACAAAAACTTAATGATGAAAAATTTGCTGGATATGATGACTGGCGACTACCAAAAAAAACTGAGGCACGCAATTTATATGAACATGAGAGTAAAAACACAGATTTCAATGGTGATATAGTACACATTGACTTAAAATTTCCTGAAGGATGTGGATTTACATATTGGTGTGATGAGGAATCCGGAATTAATGCTATGGTTTATAATTTTTATAGTGACCGTGCATATTTAGTACGGAGAAAAGCAAAAGATGAAAGCTTTATGTCCTGTAGACCTGTTCGTTCATCAGGCCCAGAAGTTAAAAAATTTGGTAGGATCTCAGAAACTGGAAGAACTCGCAGAGAGTAATTTAACAGAACATATCCTTGCTCACCTGTAAGGATTTTAAAATTGCCATACTTCTATCACCTCCTCTAAATGAACGTAAATCGCGCTACTTTTGCTGAAATCAACCTCGAATCATTTCGATATAATATCCGATCTATTAAGTCTTTTGTAGGACCTACCGTTCGAACTATGGCAATTATTAAAGCAGATGCATACGGTCATGGCGCAATTCAATGCGCGCAAGCTGCTATAAAAGAAAATGTAGAGTATCTAGGAGTAGGAATTATCCAGGAAGGCATTGAACTTCGCGAAAGTGGAATTACCTCCCCTATTCTTATTCTGGGAGGTATTTATCCCAATGAAATTGATGATCTTATTAAATATAACCTATCAACAAGCCTCTCAACCTCAGTTATGGCAAAAGCCATTTCAAAGCAAGCAGCTAATGCTAATAAAAGTGTTAGTGTCCACATAAAAGTAGATACCGGTATGGGACGACTAGGTGTTCAACCGGCTGCTTTTCAAAATTTATTACGTGATGTTTTCTCTTGCAAGAATCTAAAAATTCATGGGGTTTTTACACATTTATCCAGTGCCGATGAGGAAGATCCAGAGACTACACATAATCAATTATCAGTTTTCTCAAAAATATTGAAAGAGTTTTCAAAAACTGATTTTTCTAAAATAGCTAGCATAAAAAAAACTATGCTTTTTCATACAGCAAATACAGCAGGACTATTACGCTTTCCTGAAAGCAGGTTTAACTTAGTACGTCCTGGTATCAGCTTATTTGGCTCTCTCCCATCTCATACTATATCCTCACTATTTGATATGTCGGTTAAAAAAGATAGTTCTGCTAAGTTACGCCCCGTTATGAACTGGAAAACAAAAATAATGCAGATCCAAAGGCTAAGTAAGGATGTTCCTTTAAGTTATGGGGGTCGTTATATTACAAAGAAAAATGACACTCTTATTGCAACTCTACCGGTCGGATACGCTGACGGATTAAGCCGTCAGCTTTCAAACAACATGGAACTTCTTGTACGGGGGACACGAGTAAAACAAGTTGGGACTATATGTATGGATATGTGCCTGATTGATGTAACCGGACTTTCTGATATAAAGATGGGTGAAGAAGTTGTCATTTTCGGAAATCAAAAAAGTAGTCAAATTAGAGTAGAAGAATTAGCTGCTAAAGCAAATACTATTCCCTATGAAATTCTTTGTGGGGTAGGAAAGCGAGTCCCCAGGATCTACACTCCCTAACATTAAATTTAATCATCTATTTAATGAAGATAACTCGGCTAGTGATTTTAAGTTATTTTCTTTGCAGTATTCAAAAAGACCTGCAATGACTTTCATAGTAATTGACGGGTCAATATAATTCGCGGTTCCAATTTGTATCGCGCTCGCACCTGCTATAAAATACTCCAAGGCATCCTGCACTGATGCAATTCCTCCAACTCCTATAACAGGAATTTTTACCGAACGGACAGCTTCGTATACCATAGCAAGAGCCAATGGCTTAATAGCAGGGCCTGAAAGTCCTCCAGTTGTATTTGCAAGCCATGGTTTCCTCAGCTCAACATCAATTTTTAAACCCACAAAAGTATTTATCAACGATAGGGCGTCTGCCCCGCCTTCTTCAGCTGCTAACGCCACTTCGGTTATATCTTTAACATTGGGAGATAGCTTTACAATTAAAGTTTTTTTAGTTACTTTTCGCACAGACTCTACAACTTCTTTAAGGACTACCGGATCTGAACTTAAACGTACTCCCCCCTTTTCCACATTAGGACAGGACACATTCATTTCAAGTGCATCTACTCTAGGCAACTTAGATAATTCGCTAGCCAACTCTACATATTCATCGATTGTATTACCAAAAAAATTAACAATAAGTCGAGTTTTAAATTTCTCCAAATATGGTAATTTTTCATCAACAAATCTTTCCAAACCAATATTTTCAAGCCCTATAGCATTCAACATACCCGAGGCAGTCTCTATCATTCGTGGAAAACTATTTCCTATTTTAGGTTTTATAGATAAACCCTTAGTACAAAAACCACCTAATACATTTAAATCCACAAATGGAGAGAATTCAATTCCATAGGCGAAGGTACCTGAAGCAGCAATAACCGGATTCGCACAATGCATAGAACCCAATTTTACTGACATGTCAACATTACTATCTTTTTCCATTATCTTAAGTTGATTAAATTATAAAAAAAAACTCTAAAACTAATTGATAAATAAGGGGGAATGGTTCATCATATAATAGTAATATGCCAAGATTGAACTATTTATAAGTACTAACCGAAAACATCCTAACATCATATTTTATCGTTCTCCTAGTAAAACTAGTCATTAATAAAATCATCATTTATAGGTTTTTGTAAAAACATCAACCAATGCTAAAAATACAAGAGAATAAAAATCTTAAAAAATTTGAGTCATCGGTTCAAAAAATTAATGAGGACTGGAAAAAATACAATAAACGCTTAGATGGTATGCTCGATAACGCACTGTTTAGCAACAAGCTAGATAATAAAAAGTTAAGGGCAAAAAATCCCAAAATAGCTATTATTTCTCTAGTTAGTCTTGCACTTCTTATTATAATATTCGTCCAAAATAAACAGAATCTTGATTTATTTCAATCAGTAGCCAACGAAGAACCATCAAGTAAAACTAAATTACTAGTCGCAGAAGATGAATTAGCTAAAAACTCTACAGGCAAAACAGAATCGAAACAAAAACACTCCAATATTAAGAGAAATAAAAAGGTTAAAACAAGTCAAATCTTAAAAGCATATGAAGGTCCAGTCAATCTCCTTAAAGAAAAACCACCTAGCATAAGTCAGGCAAAATCTAAAAAACAAATAATTCCCTCTCGAGACAAATCTTATTTTGTACAGGTGGGTGCATTTTCCATCAAAGATAATGCAAACAAGCTTGCAAAAAAAATCAACTCCAAAGGATTCCAAACAAAAATCTTTATAAAAAAAATAAAGATGCAAGGGGTCAAGTCAGACACAAAGTTAGTTGAGACTGACGGAAAAGCATATATAGTTCTCGCAAAAAACCTTGCAACAGAAAGAAAAGCTCAACAAGCCAAAAAAACTCTAATTAACCTTGGTTTTAAAAATAGCTTTATCCGATACCAGTAAGATTGACTATTAATAATTCCTAATTTGTTTTTTTATAAAAAAACTTCACGGTATGAAGTTTTTTTTTGTTTGGCCTTGGATTAACTCTCATGTATATTTATCGTACTTATTTTCACGGTCCCAGCGCAAAAACTTCTAAATTTCTCTTCCCCCATGTTTATTGATTCAGGACTTATCCTCATTAGTTTAATTTTTCTCTATTATGGCGGAGAGTTTCTTGTTACGGGAAGCTTGAGATTGGCCCAAACTTTTAACATAAGTCCATTTATTATTGGAGCTACTGTTATCGGGTTCGGAACTTCCACTCCTGAGTTAGCCGTTTCCCTAATGGCGTCTATTCAAGGTTCAGGTGATTTGGCCTTAGCTAATATTATTGGAAGCAATATCACTAACATAGGATTGGTCCTTGGCTTAACTGCGCTGATCATCCCTCTTACTATTGAAAAACAACGATACAGAACTGAATCCCCATCCTTAATTATAACCTCAACTATTATTGTTGTCTTTTCTTGGGATAGCTATTTAAGCCGAATTGAAGGTTTTATTATGATTTCTTTTTTGTTTATTTATTTGTGGAGAGCATTCAGAAAAAAAGAAAGTATAGATTTAGGTTCATCAGAAATTAATTTTTTTTCGAATCAGAAAAGGCCAACATTTCATATCATTTTAGTAATACTAGGAATAATGATGTTAATTTTTGGTGCAAGTTGGATGGTTGAGGGAGCAACTGGAATTGCACGAAAGTTAGGTGTCAGTGAATGGTTTATTGGTGTAAGTATCGTTGCTCTTGGAACCAGTCTTCCCGAACTCGCTTCATCATTAATCGCAGCTAAGAAAGGTCACGGCGAGATGGCTATTGGAAATGTTTTTGGCAGTAATATCTTTAATATTCTTATGGTAATTGGTATTGCATCATCCATAAATCCCTTGTCAATTGAGGAAAAAATCTACACAGATCTAATCTTCACAACAACTCTAACCTTTTTGATGCTTTTATTAATTAGAATGGGCTACGTTATAAAAAAACAAGAAGGATTTATTCTATGCCTGTGCTACGGATTATACATGGGGTTAAAGGGAATAGGACTTTTATGAATTTAATTTTCTGGAACTCGGAGGTTTAAAGGGGTAATGTTTTTAAACTTCCAGACTTGCTGCTTATAGTATGAGTTTTCTGGGTCAAGGCGAATAGCTTCGCGGATATTTTTTACAGCTTCTACTATATCTCCCTTGGCATATAATAATTCTGAAAAAGTATCAATATACTTAGGAGTGTTTGGATGCACTTGCGTGACACTATTGATCAACTCAATTCCACGATCAAGGTTCCTTCCTTTTTTTGCATAAAGCCACGCAAGGCGGTTCATTACCTCGACATCGTCAGGGCTAAGGTTCAAAGAGTTTTCGCAGTGCTTTATAGCAGCGGTATAAAAACCTTTTTTACTATAAACATTGCATAATGAGAAAATTATATCCAAGTTACTTGAGTCCGTTTTTACTAGTTTCAGTAGCCGACTAAGCGCAGTATCATATTTTTTATTTTTCACCTCAGCAGTAGTAAGGGCTAAAATATAAGTAGTATTGTTTTCTTCACCAATTACTGCTTTATTCAATAAACTTTCAGCCTCAACAGGTTTAGACTCTGCTAGCATAACACGACCAAGTTCGTAAAAAGTTGGAACATGATTATTGCGTAAAGAAAGAGATTTTTCTAAAGCCTCTCTAGCATTTTTAAATTGCTTTGCGTCTGCCAATAGTCTACCTAATTGATATTGATTTTCTGCATTTTTAGGGTCTAGTTTTACTGCTTTTTCATAAGCCTTCAAAGCATCAACGGCATTATCTTTTTTCAAATAGGCCTTACCCAATCCAGATTGAACCTGAGCATTCTCAGGCTGAATGGAGGCCGCCTTTTGATAAGAAGCAAGAGAATGATTTAGCATACCTTTGTCCATCATCATCTCAGCCACATTAACTCGCGCTTGTAGATCCTGAGGCATAAGGTTTACGGCTTTATTTAGATGAGCGGCAGCCTTTGACAAGTTTTTCGATTTTAAAAGTGCTTTTCCTAGCGTTAAATGTAGCGCAGCATTTTTTTCATTATTCTTCAATGCTAATCTATATTCAGCAATCGCACTATCTAACTTCCCAGTTTGCTCGAGAAGTTGTCCTAAGGAGTACCTAGCCTTATAAAAATTTTCTTCAAATGCAAGTGCTTGGCGATAACTACTAATGGCATTTTGAATATCTCCTTTTTCTTCCATGAATAGACCATAATCATAAAAAGAACTAGCTCTTTGAGGATTCTCAGCGATACCTAACTGAAAATATTTTTCAGCCTCTTTTAAGTTTCCGATAGATTTATATGCTATCGCTAAGCTAATTTTATAATTAGCATTCGACGGCTTAAGCTCTGACGCACGTGCAAAAAAAGAAATCGCATCTTCGTAAAGCCTTCTCTGAAGAAAGGTCTCAGCCAGCCCTGCATAAAGTTCTGAAGAGTTGCGATCCTTTTTTAAAGCATTCCTAAATACTACCTCTGCTTCTTCGTATTTTCCATTTTCGATCAAGTCATATCCAGATTTGGCTATTTTTTGAGGATCATTCAGTGTGGATTTAAAAAAGACTAAAGTTCCTAAAAGGATAAAAATGGCTAGAAATATGCTAGCAATTTTAGAAAGCTTTCTAAAAACACTCAAATTTAAAAATTTATCTCCCGATGCTAGCTTTGGCCTTGTGTTTAGCTCATCCTTAGTTTCAATGCTTAAGGGACTTTTCACCTTCCTGCTTTTTTCAGCCTTGGGTACCCGCACACGATCTCGTTTAATTGGGGCATCAATCATTTTACAACTACCTCCAAAACCAGAGCCCTCATCAATAACTAATTGGTATGTTGAGATATCTCCCGTCAACATGCCTCCTTTTAATAAGGCAGTTTTATTTTCAGAAAAAATATCCCCATCAACTTTGCCCGAGCTTGAAAAATCATAAGAACGAATATTACCTTTTACATAACCTGTATCGCCTATTATTAAATGATCCTCAGAAAACACATCACCATCAATATGTGCACCAAAGTGAACATTACCTTTCACCCAGAGAGTCCCTTCTAGAAATATTCCTTTTTCAAAGTAAGAATCCATGTAAACTCCAATTTAAAGCATAACTTTATCAAATATTTCGCCTATCCACAATGTTGTAGGTATCTACTATAAATTTTCCATTCAAATCACCTTAATTAATTTGAGGAAGAAGAATGGCTGTTGAATATTTCTCTACAACCTGATATTTTTAAAAATTAATTTATTCAATTATAAAAACGATTCTTGAGAAGTTTGAGATTCTATATTAACCCATAAATATCGGACGAGATAATGCCCAGACTAAGCGGACGTTCTTTCAATCAAATGAGAGCGATCAAAATTACAAAAAACTACATAACACATCCTCATGGTTCGGTTCTTTTTCAGATGGGAGGCACCCGTGTTCTTTGTTCAGCTTCGATCGACAATAAAGTTCCTTCGTTTCTTCGAGGTCAGGGTCGAGGATGGGTAACCGCAGAATACTCAATGCTCCCATCTTCTACAAATACTAGAACCCCTAGAGAAGCTTCAAAAGGAAAACTATCTGGTCGGACGCAAGAAATCCAAAGACTAATTGGGCGCTCACTACGGAGTATCGTAGACCTTGAAATGCTTGGAGAGCGAACCGTTTGGATAGATTGCGATGTAATTCAAGCAGATGGTGGAACCCGTTGCGCCTCTATCACAGGATCATTTATCTCGTTAATGCTAGCTATGAAGAAACTGAAAAAGGATAAGCTAATTAATCAAATTCCTGTACGTGATTATGTAGCCGCTATAAGCGTCGGAATCATTAATGGTAAAAACCTTCTCGACTTGGATTACTCTGAAGACTCAGAAGCAGATGTAGATTTAAACGTTATAAAAACGGGGAGTGGAGGTTTTGTGGAAATACAAGGCACAGCTGAACGGGAGCCTTTTTCGGACAAACAAATGAAATCAATGATAACCCTCGCCGATAAAGGTATAAAGCAACTCGTCGCTATACAGAAAAAAATAATTGGGAAACTATGATCATTTAAACATATTAATTATACTAACGATAACGATTTACTCCGATCTGCTTACAATGTTCTAAGATACCGCATTTACTACAGTAGGGGGATTGAGGCTTACATATATTTTGTCCAAAACTAACTAGTAGATTATTAATTTCCATCCAATAACGTTTTGGAAGTTTGCGTCTTAATTCCTTCTCTGTTTCATCTGGCGATTTGGTTTGAACATACCCCCACCTATTCATTATGCGATGCACATGAATATCAACACAAACTCCGAGCTTATTATGACCCAGAACTAAAGTTAGGTTAGCTGTTTTACGACCAACTCCTTTTAATCTAATTAGCTTATCTAGTGAATCTGGAACCATTCCTTTATTTTCATTGACGAGAGATCTGCAAATCTCAAATAAGTTAATGGTTTTATTACGATAAAAAGCAACCGGGTAAATTGCTGTTTCTACTTGCTGGGGATTCAAATCCAATAGTTTTTTTGGAGACCTAGCTAGAGCGAACAACCTTTTAGAAGCTGCATACGTAGTTTCATCTCTGGTTCTTAAACTAAGAAGACAACTCACTAGAACCATAAAAGGGCTTTGCTTAAGACTTATTGTAGTTACAACAGGAATAGGCCAATATTTAATCGACTTTCTAAGATATCTGAGAGCAACAGGAAGTTCTTCAAATTTCACAAACTAACCCTCAAGGAACAAAAATCCAATAACTTACACAAAAAATAAGACTTAAATATAATGGTAAACATAAGACGTTTCTGATATATTGCAAAATTAAACACAATAGATCAAATAACTTTAGCCTCTAAAATTATCAAAAATGCAACACACAATCTCTGTCCTTGTAGTAAATCAATCTGGAGTATTATCAAGAATTTCAGGCCTTTTCAGTGGACGCGGTTTTAATATCGAAAGCTTAAACGTCGCTGAAACAAACGAATCTGGAATTTCAAGGATGACTATCATTACGCGCGGAGATGACAAAAAAATTGAACAAATCACAAAGCAACTTAACAAGCTTGTGGATGTTATCAAAGTCACTGATTTGACCGAAGAACATTTTGTTGATCGAGAATTAATACTAGTAAAAATGAATGCAGAGGCTCGTGTTCGTGAGGAGATCTTACGTATAGTAGAAATTTTTAGAGCTAAGGTAATTGATGTAGGCCTCGATACTTATACAGTCGAAATCACTGGTGATGAGGGTAAAACAAAAGGATTTCTAGATCTGCTTAAGCCACTTGGTATTAAAGAAATTGTTAGATCTGGACGGATCGCAATAAGCAGGGGCACTAATTAATAAATTGAGCATATATAAATATATTTTGCTAAACAGAACAACAAATCTAATCAAAAAGCAAGGAAAAGGAGAAAGAAATTGCCAAGTATTTATTATGACCGCCAAGCAGACATCAAAGTTTTAAAAAACAAAACTATTGCTATTATTGGCTATGGAAGTCAAGGACATGCACACGCAAGAAACTTACATGACAGTGGTATTAAGGTTGTAGTGGGACTGCGTAAAGAGAGTACTTTTTGGAAAAGAGCCCAAAAAGATGGATTGAAAGTTATGACCGTGCCTGAGGCAGCAAAAATTGCAAACATTATAATGATTCTTATTCCAGACGACAAACAGCGTGCAATGTATGATCTTGAAATTGCACCTCATCTTAAAAAGGGTGACGCCATTGCTTTTGGACATGGCTTTAATATTCATTTTGGACAAGTAGTCCCTCCTAAATCAGTAGATGTTTTTATGATAGCCCCAAAGGGACCCGGACATTTAGTGCGAAGAACTTATGAGCAGGGAGCTGGTGTGCCATGCCTAATGGCCATTCATCAGGACATATCAAAAAAAGCAAAAAAAATTGCTCTTGCATATGCCAAAGCTATTGGAGGCACGCGTGCGGGAGTTCTTGAAACCACTTTCAGAGAAGAAACTGAAACTGATCTTTTTGGAGAACAAGCCGTTTTATGTGGCGGAGTTACGGAGCTTATACGGGCAGGCTTTGACACGCTGGTTGAGGCAGGCTACAGTCCTGATTTAGCTTACTTCGAATGCCTGCACGAGCTAAAACTAATTGTTGATTTGATTTATGAGGGCGGTATTGGGAATATGCGCTATTCTATTAGCACCACCGCAGCCTATGGAGATGTAACTCGAGGACCTAGAATTATTCCTCAGTCAACTCGAGATGAAATGAAAAAAGTTCTAGCAGAAATTCAAAGTGGGAGTTTTGCCAGAGAATTTATTTTAGAAAATCAGGCCAATCGTCCAGTATTTAATGCTCGTTTAAAACAAGACTCCGAGCACCCGATAGAAGTAGTTGGTGAAAAGTTGAGAAAAATGATGCCTTTTGTGGGGACAAAACTAAAGTAACCATTACCATCTCAAAACCCTCATCAAAAAGATTTAAAGTTTTATGACTAAATTATTATGAAAATACCTATAGCAAAAGAGGGTTTTATATTTATTATACCATTATTTATTATTACCATTCTTACGCTCTTACTATCATTTAATTGGGCAGCCGCTATTTTTGGGCTAGCCTTTTTATTTGTAACTTCGTTTTTTCGAGATCCTGAACGTTGCATTCCAAATGAACCAAATGTAATTGTTTCTCCAGCTGATGGTAAAATAACAGAAATTGTCACAGAAAAAGAACCTATTAGTGGCCAATCTTTTACGCGAATAACAATATTTCTCTCCGTCTTCAATGTACATGTAAATAGAGTGCCCATTGAAGGAGTTATTGAGGATATTCGTTATAATCCTGGCAAATTTCTTGCTGCATTTAACCCTAAAGCATCAATGGATAACGAACAAAATATTATTAAAATAAATAACGGGAAAACGAATGTCTATGTCAAACAAATCGCCGGTCTTATCGCTCGACGAATCGTCTGCTGGCCTAAAAAAGGGGATTATTATAAATCAGGTCAAAGATATGGATTAATTAGATTTGGGTCTCGCGTCGATATACTGCTTCCAGAGAATACTAAATTATCCATTTTTTGTGGAGATCGCGTTAGTGGTGGAAAAAGTATTATCGGTTACCTTAGTCCAAACTAAAAAAACACATGATGAATCCAAGAAAAGGTATACACATCCTGCCCAGCCTCTTTACAACGGGGAACGTCTTCTGTGGATTTTATTCGTTTATTGCAGCTCTTAATGACAAATATTACCTTGCCGCCTGGGCGATTGTTTTGGCCATAATATTTGACGTTCTTGATGGTAGGATTGCTCGAATGACCAAAACTACAAGTGCTTTTGGAATGCACTATGACTCTTTGGCAGATGTTATATCATTTGGTATGGCTCCCGCCTTTCTTTGTTATGCTTGGGTATTAAAACCATTTGGACGCGTAGGTTGGATGGCCGCATTTTTATACCTACTATGCGCTGCATTACGTTTAGCAAGATTTAACGCATCAAAACCAGATATCCAAGGGCAATGTTTTATAGGACTAGCAACGCCTGCTGCCGCTGCCGTTATTGCATCAATTATAATTGCATTTGAAGATTTGTTTGGGTCAAGAGTACACCCTGGATTCATGGTAGCTGTAGTTTATATTCTGGCTTTTTTAATGGTTAGTAATATTAAATATCCAGCCTTCAAAAAATTCGAATTTCGTAAAAGAGTATCATTCACAAGATTTCTCTTGGTCGTACTAGTACTTTACATTTTAGCTACTATACCTAAAATTGCTCTATTTATAATCAGCTTCGGCTACACCATATTTGGCCCGATTGGTGAATGGTCATCTCAAAAAGCAAACCTTAATGCGGTTTCAGATTCTATAAAGCATCCTGAAAATAATTTAAAATAACTCTCCATATGAGTCAAAGCCCATCAGAAAATATTAAGCTCTATTAATTTTTAAACTCTCTTGATAATACTGTAACTATGTCTTGGATAGATAAAATTAAATCCAAAGCAACTATAAAAAAAAAAGACTCCGCAAGTGCCGATTTGTGGGTTGAGTGCCGAGGTTGTAAAGACAACATATTCATTGCTGATCTCGAAAAAAATCTCCGTGTATGCCCACAATGTGACTATCACTTTCGAATAAGCGCAAAACAACGCATTAATCAACTTTTAGACGAAAGTAGTTTTGTAGAGCATGATGCTACATTAATTGCAAGTGATCCAATCAAATTCAAGGATAGTTTAAAATACAAAGATCGATTACGAACATACTTAAAAAAAGGAATGAATTCAGATTCGGTTATTTCAGGAACTGGTCGTGTTAAAAACCATCAAGTGGAAATTTGTTTTTTCGAGTTCAGTTTTATGGGTGGAAGTATGGGAGTCGTGGCCGGAGAAAAAATTACAAGGTCAATCGAAAGAGCAATTAAAAGTCAATCTTCTTTAATAATTCTTTCATGTTCTGGTGGAGCCAGAATGCAGGAGGGAATTCTTTCACTTATGCAAATGGCCAAAACATCTGCAGCTCTAAGCAAATTAAAAAAAGAAAGTTTACCTTATATTTCTATATTATCTGATCCAACCACTGGTGGAGTTTCAGCAAGCTTTGCTATGCTCGGGGATATCATCATTGCGGAACCAGGAGCACTGGTTGGATTTGCAGGTCCCCGGGTTATAGAACAAACTATTCAACAAAAACTTCCTGATGGGTTTCAACGCGCAGAATTTCTACTAGATCATGGACTAATTGACCAAGTAGTTCATAGAAAAGAATTAAAAGAAACTATTGGACTGTTACTAAGCCTTTTAAAAAATTCTTAGCAATAAGGAAGAATAACCCAACTCTAAATTAATTACATAGTAAAGGACTATGATAAAAGTCATAACCCTTTTCTTTGATCATTTTTTTAATTTTTATATACCTAAGCTATTAACTGTATCTTCTAAAGAATTTGCAATACAGCTAAAAATTGGTGTGTCTCGTTCTACATACAAACTTCCCTGTGTTTCTCTAAGGTCCATAACCAAATCCACAAAATCTTCCGGATAGTCAGTTTCAAATGCAACGACAAACTCTTGGTCATCGATACCAAAAGAATAGCTAGTGTTGAGTTTCACCGACGGATACTTATTCCCAACGTAGATGTGCTCATCCATTATTCCCTGGCGTGTAAACTGAGTGAGCAGATACCATTCTCGAGTCTTGACAAATGGATAAATAAACAGATATTTTGCTTTTCCAGGGATTATATGGGTACGGTCTTCTTCATGTTCCGGATTAAACATATCCTGATACATAGAACGCTTCGTCTGAGATAAATAAGAGTAACTTGGCATCAAAAAGCTTCCAAGGTCAGTTTGATATAACCGGGTTGTCATCTTTTGAAACCCTTCCATCTCATAGCTAATACGCCAAAACATAATATCTACATCAGCTCTGATACCCACCATCGTGTAACCAAGAAGTATCATATCGTTATTAGCATCATACTCTTCTAGGACTTCAAGAAACTCCTTTTTTGCAGCTTCCTTTCTTTCCTTTGGCAACCTTCGGAATGAAGGATCCAACTTATAAAAAGCAAAATTCACAAACTGACGTTTAATTTCTTCTTCGGGGGCTTCTGATTGAGGTGCGGCCTTAGTTGACTTATTTTTTCTTGATTCTTCAATAGCAGCACCCTCACGTTCCTGGCGAGCCCGGGAAACAACATCATCATCAACAAGACTCACACCTTTGTCTTTTGCATATTGCTCAATTCCTCGCACAACACTTTTGCGCACGAAAAAAGGGACGTTTTTCATTCGAGCGATCGCTGTATCAGACCACTCCAACTCTGTATTAGGCATAAAATCTTCAAGCTCTTTACTGTCGACTGCCATAATATGCTTTCCTTAAATTTAGGTAACTCGGAATTATTTTTCGATTATAAGCCTAAGCTTATGATATATCAATATTTTTTAATCTAAGCCTATGATGTACATAGCTAAATTGAGATGAAGTTTTAGTAAAATACTATTTTTTTAATCCTGACTGTTTAAAAATTTGATCCATAACTCCAAGAAACTTACCCTGCTCCTCTTTTTCGGCATCTTTAATCTGCTTATCATAATTAAAAATATTGAGTCGAATCTCTGGAGGAGGCTTAAGTAAGTTAGCAAGTGCTTTTCCAGATCTTACTGGTGAATGACACGTCTCTTCTTCACAAACATAAGCTACAGGAAGTCCATCAATGGTAAATTTCCCGCTTAACAGGGGAATTAGTTCTGAAGTCTGGCTATTATTATTCCATGCAACAACCTTATTAGGACGATAATCCTGATGTAGAGCATCTCTCATATCTCCAAAAGTAGAATTTTCCAAAGCGCCAGTAAAAATAACCTCCGTAATAGAAGATTCCATAAAATCAGCGGCTGCTAAAATACCTGTATGAGCTGCTGGATTCTTATCAATTCTACATTTAAAAGCGTTAACAGATCGAGCCCCAACATCAAGGTAATGTTTGTTGCCCGTGAGATGACCTAACTTAAGAATCGATAGTATAGCAATTGCGTTGGCGGAAGGGATTGCTTCATCGGCTGCATTTTTCAATCGGGCTATAAGAACTTCTGATGAAAGCCCCGACATAAAAAAACCTCCTTCTTCAATATCATAAAACTCAGAAATCATCTTATCGGCAAGTTGATTCGCGCGTTCAATCCACACAAGATCAAAAGAAGCCTCGTAAAGCGAAAGCATCGCCTCAAGAAAATACGCATAATCTTCAAGACATCCATTGATTTTGCTTTCTGAATTACTATAAATACGAAGCAAAATACCACTATCTGTCCACATGTTATTCCATAAAAATTCTCCCGCACGGATTGCGACTTCCAAATAATTTTTGCCATGCAAAACCATATAACCAGAAGCAAAAGCGGTTATCATTAGCCCATTCCACCCAGTAATTATTTTTTCATCGGTAAAAGGCCTAGTCCTTTTTCTTCTCGCTTTTAATAAAATTTCATTCGATTTTCGTATAATATGATCTAGCTCAAATATTGCAATTCCTTCAAGTTTTGCGAGCCTCTCAATGGGTTCTGCTATATATAAAATATTTTTACGTGCAACTCCTTCAGAGGAAGTAACACCGAAGTGACGCGCCATCACCTTAGCGTTGCGAGGACCGAGTAATTCGAGAAATTCTTTCATCTCCCAAAAATAATAACTTCCCTCCTCTCCATCAGTATCAGCATCTTGGCTAGAATAAAAAACTCCTTCTGGAGAGACCATTTCAGAAAGAATATATTTAAAGATATCCCGGGGTACTTCGCTATAAATGTCTTGTTTGGTTGCCTGAGCCATATCAATATAAAGCTTAGATATAAG
>Ga0209228_1000705_pt1 | contig 17182 bp, 22 predicted proteins | sample METZYME_3_150m_FD_187547 | JGI IMG/M metagenome (GOLD analysis project Ga0209228, IMG submission 187547) | Marine microbial communities from oxygen minimum zone in mesopelagic equatorial Pacific - METZYME_3_150m (SPAdes) (version 2) | ecosystem: Environmental > Aquatic > Marine > Oceanic...
TAAGCACCCATATCACCCCTAGCTGCGTTAACACCACCTGAAGCATTCTCAGCCTCATTAAACAGGTTCATTCCATTTTCAGCTATGTTTTCTAATAATTCTTCACCTGAATCAATTCCCAATGCTTCAATGTCTTCGAATTCTATGACTGACACTGGTAATGAACCGGTTATTTTAGCCCCCTTGATTTGGGACCCTGTAACTGTAATTTCCTCAACTTCACCTGATGATTGATTTGCTGCATCATCTTGTGCGTAAACACTGCCTACGCATAAAAATAAAGAGAGAATTGATAATCTTAGAATTGACATCTTATATTTACCCCATATTAATAATAAGTGTTAAGGAGAATATAACATAAAACCCATCATTTCTAAGTGTTCTGATTATTCTACTTTATTGTATATTCATAACTTTTGTCTATGATATAATATAAATAAATATTATTAATTACTGGATAATGAGATGAGACTTAGGCACGTAGAAGTTTTTAACAATGTATATAAAACAGGCTCTGTTACAGCTGCTGCAAAATTGCTCAATGTATCTCAACCTTCTGTCAGTAAGGTTCTTGCCCACGCAGAGCAACAGATTGGTTTTCCCCTTTTTGAAAGAATAAAGCGCAGATTGATAGCAACACCTGAAGCCGATATTCTTTATAGACACACTGCCGTCATGGAAGATGTGTTAACTGATATTAATGACATTTCAGAGAGTCTAGCAGAGATTCCTGTGGACAGACTGAGAGTGGCTTCTACGCCATCACTGGGCATAGACTTTCTTCCTAAAGCCATTGCTCAATTTAAATTGAAGAACCCTAATGTAAACTTTGAAATCTCGAGTAATCATTACGCTGAAATTAGAAAGAATATTGCTGACACCTTACTTGATCTGGCTATAGCTCAAGATCAAAATGAAGATGAAGAAATCGGGATAATGAATTTAGCTAAAGGAAGATTTGTGATCCTAGAACCAAAAAATAATCAAGACAAAGAATTCAATTCACTCCCTTTCATTAAATTGAGTTTTAAAAGTCCATTGGGTAAAAAAATAGATCAATATATTTCGAAGAATAAGCTTCATCTAGAATCAACCATCAGTTCAGACAACTATCAAATGGCCGCATCATTAGTCAATAATGGTTTTGGTTATACCATTCTGGATGAGTACACTGCAAAAACTAGCCGTTTGCCCTATACACAAATTACTGAGCTTTCACCAAAATTAGAATTCAATGTTAATTTGATGTTTTTAAAGAATGTAGCTGTTTCTATATCGACAAAAAAATTCATAGAATTCTTATCAGATTTCCATTATGAGCTGTAGTATTCTATGATCAGATTTTCACTACTTAAGCATCATGTCAGCAAACAAAAAATCAAAATACGGACTTATTTTAGGGTTGGTTTCTGCGCTGATTATTCTTGTTATACCAGCCAGTGAATCACTTCCAATAGAAGCTAAAAGAGCAGCAGCAATCTTTGTCTGGATGGGTATTTGGTGGGCCACAGAAGCTGTTCCCATAGCAGTTACAGCCTTAATCCCTTTGGTTTTTTTTCCCATACTTGGTGTTGCAAACATTGAATCAACTGCAGCGCCTTATGCCAATAAGAATATTTTCCTTTTCTTAGGAGGTTTTTTACTCTCTATAGCGATTCAAAAATGTAATCTTCATAAACGTATAGCATTAAACGTTTTAAAATACACAGGCACCAGAGGTAAATCTATTATAGGTGGCTTTATGCTCAGCTCTTGTTTGCTTAGCATGTGGATTATGAATACGTCAACCACAATCATGCTCTTGCCCATTGGCTTAGCAATAATTGCTGTGGTTAAAGAATCCATGTCTGAACTCACTGAAATAGACAAAATTAATTTTCAAGTATCTCTTCTTCTCGGAATTGCTTATGCAGCTAATATTGGAGGAATCGCCACACTAATCGGAACAGCACCGAATATGGCTTTAAACGGTTTTATGGAAGAGCAATATGCTGTGTCTATTTCATTTCTGGATTGGATGAAGGTGGGCATACCAGTAAGTTTAACGCTACTGCCTTTAGCATGGATAACGTTGACAAAATTAACATTCCCAGTGAATTTTGAAACATCAACTGAGACCCAAAACACCATCATCACTATGAGAAATGGCCTTGGGAAAATCAAGTCTTCTGAAATGAAAGTGCTTGTTATTTTTCTCATAACTGCCCTCCTCTGGGTATTCAGAGGTCCTATCAACAATATTCCTGGGCTCGAAGACCTGACTGACCCTGGCATTGCCATGTTGTGCGGTCTTGTCCTATTTCTAACACCCAGTGGTAACGATAATAAAGATAATCTTTTAGACTGGAATGATGCTGAGAAAGGGGTTCCATGGGGTGTCCTTTTGTTATTTGGCGGGGGATTATCACTAGCGGCTGCTGCACAAAGCACAGGGCTTGCAGCTTGGATAGGAAATCTAATGCCTGTCGGCTTAAGTTTAATTTTGCTAGTTTTTTTGTTCACGACCTTGATTATATTTTTAACTGAACTCACTTCAAATTTAGCCACAACAGCCACGTTTCTGCCCATTGTGGCCATCATTGCCACACAATTTGGTTTTGACCCTTTGTTATTAACAGCCTCAATTGCAATTGCTGCAAGTTGTGCTTTTATGCTACCAGTGGCAACTCCACCCAATGCTATTGTCTTTGGATCTGAATTAATTAATGTCCCTCAAATGATGAAGGCTGGTATTGTCCTGAACTTAATAGCTATCGTTATTGTTTCCCTAGCAAGCATTTACCTTGTGCCAAAATTTCTTATATGAGTAATCAAGAAAACCCACTAAATGACATCAAAAACGTCTGTGTTTTCGCTGGATCAAGCTTTGGCAACAGAGAGATATATCAACAATCTGCCCAACTCTTAGCTAAAGAAATTGTTACCAACGGTTACAAGATTGTCTTTGGTGGTGGTAGCAACGGTTTAATGGGCATTCTAGCAGATAGTGCTATTGAATATGATGGCTATATTATTGGAGTTATTACCGAACAATTAAATGATATTGAAGTGGGTCATCCTGGGTTAAATGAAATGGTGATTGTGAACACCATGCATGAAAGAAAGAAATTAATGGCTGAAAAATCAGATGCGATAATTTGTTTACCTGGTGGTGTTGGTACATGGGAAGAATTCTTTGAATCGCTGACTTGGAACCAACTTGGCTTGCAATCTAAACCAATCATTCTATTAAATATTGAAAATTATTATTCAACTCTTAAAGCTTTTGTGGAGCATGCAGTCACTGAGGGCTTTCTACCTAAATCCACTTCAAAAGAACTTCTTTTCGTTAACTCTGTTGAAGAAGCACTTGAAGAAATAAAATATTTTATTCCTAAAGATAAATCTGATTGGTTTAAGCGACTAAAAGAATAGTTCTGTTTATTTGTTTTTCCTAAAAGAAGGGAAAAACATATTAGTGGAATTTACATAGTCTGAATACTCAGGGCGTTTCTTAATTTGAGCATTCTCTAAAATCCGAATGGTCAATTTAAGAAAAATAAATAACATCATCAAAGGGGCCAATATACCCCAGAATGTGGCCGTGTTTAATGAGAGAATAAAAACTGCCAACCATTGAAGAAAATCACCAAAGTAATTTGGGTGTCTTGAAAATTGCCATAGTCCAACATTCATAATTTTGTTGGCATTAGCAGGGTCTGATCTAAATTCTTTCATCTGTTGATCTGATATTGATTCTATAAATAATCCAATAGAAAAAACTATGATTGAAGTAATTGTCATGGCATTGGATTGAATCTGATCTCCTACAGAAAAAATGATAAAAATAGGGGCAGAAATGATGACTTGAAGCAGGCCTTGGAACATAAACACTCTAAAATAACTGACCAATCGCCAATCCTTTTTAGATGCGTTCCTCATCTTCACATAGCGATAATCTTCACCTTGACCAATGTTTCTTTGTGCAAGATAGAAGGTTAATCTGAGCCCCCATATACTAATCAAAACAGACATAATCCATTGATTGGTTGAAATTGGGCTTCCATCCAAGTACATAAACAACAAACAACTCCAAGCAATAACACAAAAACCAAAACCCCAGTAGATATCAATAATGCTCGCATCTTTGATTTTTAGGCTAAGAGACCATAGCAAACTCAAACAAAACCAATTAATAAATATTACAGACCCAATCATATTACCTCCTTAAGGTTCCCGAATATTATCAATCATCTCCTGAACATGCATAGGTGTATTAGGTGTTATTACTCTGAGGATATTACTGACTAATAAATTTAATAACATACCAACAAATCCTATGCCTTCTGGAGAAATCCCCCACAACCAATACTCACTGGAATTTAGTTGAGGGTTGACAAATTTAAAATACAAAATATAGCTAAAAGTAAAAATAAGACCAACAAGCATTCCAGCAATAGCACCCTCTTTATTCATGGACTTTGAAAAAATACCCATAAGAATCGCTGGGAATAATGTTGCAGCAGCCAAACCAAATGCAAAAGCAACCACTTGAGCCACAAAAGCTGGCGGATAAATACCAAATAGACCAGCAATAACAACGGCAACTAAAACTGAAATTCTTGCAAAAACCAATTCTTTTTTTTCTGAAATATTTTTGGCAAAAGTTTTTTTAATTAAATCGTGTGAGACTGCTGTTGAAATTACTAATAGTAACCCTGCGGCTGTTGATAATGCTGCAGCTAAAGCACCAGCAGCGACCAAAGCAATTACCCAAGGAGGAAGATTAGCAATCTCAGGATTTGCTAAGACAATAATGTCTCTATCTATATAGACTTCATTATTGTTTTCTAAATTAGCTGTGTTGTTTATCTCTCTTTGTCCAAAATCCCCAGCCTGATCAGAAAAGATAGGTTTTGCAGGTTCAAATGCATTACCAGCAGCATGTTGTATCTTTCCATCTTGATTTTTGTCCTTCCAAGCGATCAGTCCAATTCTCTCCCAATTTTTAAACCATTCTGGAGCAGTTGTGTAGCTAATATTGTGAGTTGATTCAAATAAATTAATTCTGGCAAACGAAGCGACTGCTGGTGCAGTGGTATAAAGTATCGCTATAAATATCAAAGCATAACCGGCAGACTTTCTTGCGGCAGCTACATCTGGTACTGTAAAAAATCTAACTATGACATGTGGCAAACCAGCTGTCCCCAACATCAATGCTGCCGTTATACAAAAAACATCTATGGTTTCTTTCATGCCTGATGTGTAAGCCCTAAAACCTAAATCAATCATCACTAGGTCTAATTTATCAAGTAAGTAAACGGGCTCATCTACCAACTGCTGACCAAAACCCAATTGAGGGATTGGATTTCCAGTAATCATTATGGAAATAAAAACAGCTGGAACTAAATAAGCAAATATAAGCACACAATACTGGGCAACTTGTGTGTAAGTAATCCCTTTCATTCCACCTAAAACAGCATAGAAAAACACTATACCCATACCAATCATTACCCCGGTGTTGATATCAACTTCCAGAAACCTAGAAAAAACTATGCCCACACCTCGCATTTGACCAGCGACATAGGTAAAAGACACTATGATCAAACAAATCACAGCAACTATTCTTGCAAGTGACGAATAGTAACGAGTACCAATAAAATCAGGCACAGTAAATTGCCCAAATTTTCGTAGATAGGGCGCTAAAAGAAGTGCTAGTAAAACATAACCACCCGTCCAGCCCATCAAATAGACTGAACCGTCTCTACCCATAAAAGAGATGATACCAGCCATCGAAATAAATGAAGCAGCAGACATCCAATCAGCCGCAGTTGCCATTCCATTAGCTATAGGGTGCACTCCTTTTCCAGCTATATAAAATTCACTTGTAGATCCAGCTCTAGATCGAATTGCAATAGTGATATAAAGAGCAAATGTTATTCCAACAAATAGGTATGTAAGATTCTGCACGGACATTAACTAGTCATCCTCAGTGTTAAGATTCTTAAATTTTTCATCGAGTTTTTTCATACGATGAATATAAATAAAAATTAAAATAACAAAAATATAGATGCTTCCTTGTTGAGCAAACCAGAACCCTAATTTAAAGCCAAAGAATGTGTATTGATCTAGATAATCAGCAAATAAAATACCGCAGCCGAATGAAACGGTAAACCATATTAATAATAAACTTAAAACTAACTTAAGATTGGAACTCCAATATTGTTTCCTATTCTCTTCAAATTTATCCATTATTTTTTATAAATGTTTTGCCATGGTTTCAGCGACAAGTGTTAACGCTGTAAATGGGCGAATCAATACTCTAAGTTCTGTCAATTTTTCTCGCTCATTCCAAACAATATAGTCGACACCATTAATAAAAATCTCTCCAAGTTGAGTCTCAAATAATAAAAACGCAGACCTCTCCCCTATTATTTCATCGGTGTAATTGAAATATTCATTATTAATAACAACGTTAGCTGCATTAAGATACTTCATAACCTCTTCTGTGCCTTGAATTGGTCTATAAACAAAAGGAGAATAAAACTCAATCTCCTCATCCATAAATGAAGAATCAACTATATTTTTTTCAATACAAAGATGCCAATTCTCAATTGCTGAAGTCATTGTTTAGGAATTAGAGTTTTGGCTTAGCAATTTTCACGTATCCATAAGCCAGTATCACAACATAGATGCAACCCATAAAAATGCCTAGAGCTATATCTCTAGTAGCAGGATCAATCACAGCTGCCACAAGATCACTTAATGCGTTACCAATTAAAGCGCCAAATAGAGCGCCATAAATTCCTTTGCCACCTATGCTCCTATCAAAGCTTACCCCGGCTAAAGTAATAAGAAGGAGAATGCCGTTATCAACGAATCCGAACCACACGCCTTCACTAAAAATATAAGATAAAATGTCCATAAATTACTCCGTTAATTTCTTTATTATCAAGCTATCTGGCAACTACTTCAAGATACTTAGTCACTTCTAAATAAATTTTCCATATCTTTAAAAGATTTAAATTCGATGGCATTTCCAAAGGGATCTTCTAAAAATACAATTGCTTGCTCTCCAATTTGACCTTCAAATCTGATTGTTGGTTCAATAAGAAATTTGATCTTCTTGCCTTCTAGCTCATTGGTTAACTGGTGGAAATTCTCCCACTCTAGGACTAAACCGAAGTGAGGCACCGGCACGTCATCATCATCCACAGGGTTTGTAATCTTAATGCTCTTAGATTGGCTGAGATGGCAAACCAGCTGATGACCGAAAAAGTTAAAATCTATCCAAGTGTTATCGGATCGTCCAATTTCAGCACCGAGAATCCCGTGATAAAATTCTTTTGCCTCTACCAAGTCATTGACAGGTATTGCCAAGTGAAAAGGTGTTAATGGCCTATATGGCATCTTCCCCCCTTTCTCCAGTGCGAATTCTAATCACTTCGTCCATAACGGTAACAAATATCTTGCCGTCTCCAATATTTCCTGTGTCAGCCGAATCGATAATGGCTTCAATAACTTGCTCATATATATTATTTGAGACTGCAATCTCAATTTTTATTTTAGGTAATAAATCAACCTGATATTCTGCACCTCTATAAAGCTCTGTGTGTCCCTTTTGCCGACCATAACCTTTAACCTCGGTAACAGTAATTCCTTGAACGCCTATATTTATTAAAGATTCTCTAACTTGATCTAAAACAAATGGGTTGATAATTGCTGTCAAAAGCTTCATAAATAATCTCCATTAAAACGATCTTGAGTGGAAATCAGTAAAAAAATAGTGTATTAAAATGTGATATAAAAACACAACATCAGTATCTAAAATGTTTTATTTTTTCTCCGCTTTTCCCTATTTCAGTCATGGCACTAATACCAATATCTAAATGTTTTTGAAGCCACTCTTCAGTAACTTTTTGATCTGACTGGCCAGTTTTAATGCCGTCTGGTGTTACCGGTTTATCAGACACCAATAACAGTGCGCCTCTAGCAATTTGATTATAATGTCCCACTATAAATATAGTTGCTGTTTCCATGTCAATGGCAATAGCTGTGGTTTCTTTAAGCCTATCTTTAAATTTATCATCATGTTCCCAAACTCTTCTGTTGGTAGTGTAGATAACTCCTGTTCGATATTCTAAATCCTTTTCTAGAACTTTCTCTGAAACAAATTTATGTAATTTAAAAGATGGCAGGGCAGGAATTTCTGGTGGGTAATAATCGTTGCTGGTTCCTTCTCCTCTGATAGCAGCAATGGGTAAGATAAGATTACCAATCTCTGATGAAGCTTTTAACCCCCCACATTTTCCTAAAAATAGAACACCCTTTGGATTTCTTGCTGTCAATAAATCCATAATGATAGCTGCATTGGGTGAACCAATTCCAAAATTAACAATACTTAACCCATCAGTATTAGTGGCTGCTTGCATTGGTCGTCTTAAGCCTTTAATCTCAATATCAAACATTTCAGAAAATCGAATGACATAGTCACTAAAATTTGTAAGAAGAATATAGTCACCAAACTCGTCAATCTCCATTCCAGTGTACCTGGGGAGCCAATCCTTAGTGATTGATAGCCGTTCTCTAGAACTCATATGACAAGCCTCTCAGTTTAAAGCTAACTTATCAAGAAATTATTCTTCAAGGGATTCTGATTACTTTAATTATAGAAGTTAAAACCAGCATTGAGATATTACTGCATGTTGATAAAATGATACGTCATAAATCTATATGACACTGAGAGGAGAAGCTATTAATGAGTAATATTTATGAATTTGATTGTAAGAATGCCGATGGTGATATTGTTTCACTAAATGATTATAAAAATAAAGTTCTATTAATTGTAAACACCGCGAGTAAATGTGGGTTTACCCCTCAATATGAAGGTCTAAATAATCTTCATCTTAAATACAGAGATGAGGATTTCTCTGTTTTAGGCTTTCCTTGCAACCAATTTGGTAAGCAAGAGCCTGGAACAAATCAAGAGATTCAGGAGTTCTGTTCGTTAAATTTTCAAATTGAATTCCCAGTGTTTGGAAAAATTGATGTGAATGGCCCCTCTGCTGACCCTTTATATCTTTATCTTACTGAGAAAAAACCAGGGCTCTTAGGATCAAAAAGTATTAAATGGAATTTTACTAAATTTCTTATTGATCAAAATGGCAATGTTATTGCACGATTTGCCCCCAAGACAAAACCTAAAGATATTGAAAAACAAATAGATGCTCTTTTAAACTAGTTCAGTCTGATTTAATCATGCCTGCTTATTTTATTGTCCGTTGTAATTATCATAATAAGGATGATTATAAAAATTATGCTATGACTGCCGCAAAGGCCGTGTTTAATTTTAATGGTAAATTCTTAGTCTCAGGCAAAGAACAACAAATACAAAAAGAATCTGGGGAGCACTCTAAAACAGTAATCGTTGAATTTGAAACAATGGCCAAGGCCGTTTCTTGCTATGAATGTGAAACCTATCAAAAAGCATTAAGTTTCATTGGACGATCTTCCGATCGAGATTTTGTAATTGTTGAAGGTTTGAATTCAGTCTAGGCGGTCACCTTAGATTCTTCTTGATGTTTTTTTATATCTCTTGAACTAATATCAAGACGAAACTGAGATTCAGAAACACCAACAAAACGATCCATTAAATTAGAAGGTAATGAGAATTGATCAAGAGTTTTATAAGCATCATCTATTTGTCTGCCAAAGACTAAGAAATTTGCATTATAAGCATTGAACTCCTCTAAAGTTTTGAGGAGTTGGCTTTTACTACCATAGAATTTTTTATCAAATATTCTCGTCAAAGTATCAACTCCTAGAATAAAAGTTGAATCATGAAAAATACGAGCCTTATCAGCAAAAGTGGGAGCATTCGTTAATACCCAACGGTCATCTGACCCAAACTGATCTAATATCTCTTTTATCTCAAAATAACTCAGGAATGTCTTTTCAACATTAGTAATTGAAATTTCATATGTTGCTGGCATGTTGGTCATTTTCTCAGCAATTTCCTGTATTTTTATATGACCTTTATGAAGCGGGTTAAAAGTCCCTGGGAAAATTAGTTTAGTGGATTGTAAATCACTATTGACCATTGTAATTTCTTGTTTTTCTAGCGCATGCCATTCTGGTTTTGATTTAACAACCTCATAATGAATTTGTTGTGTCAATTTGGGTAATTCATTGCCAACACCACACGCGATAGCTATTAAAGATTCCAAGCATTCTGTAACGAGTTTCTCCTCATTCTCTCTGGTGCGTTTTCCTTTGGTTAAATAGCACGAAATAACATGGGTAGCATTGAATCCATGGATACATATAAAAAAACGATGACTGCCTAATTTTTCATAGGTTGTGGACAATGTTGCCGTCACTGCTACACCTAAAAGGTTTGAAGAATCCACTTCTGGGGCTAATTTCTTTGATCTTGAGAAAGCCGTGACAGCCATATTTATAGTGGTTTGCAATCCACAATAATAATTTGGTTTCATGCCAAGATATTCATCCATAGACTCTCTTGAATAAGGAATATAAGACTCAAGAATAGTTTGGCTAGCTCCAGGAACTTTTAACAGGTCTGAAATTGCACTACTGCCCCCACCACTAGAAACAAATACGATTTTAAAAGGTCCATCATGTATGGAGCGAATATCTTTTTCATTCATTACTTTTCGAGATCCTTTTGAATAGGCAGTAACACTCTTTTAATGAGCAATTGCCGTTGCTCCTTTCTTCGCTCAACTAAATCATCACTTGGTTCAAAAGTATCGATATCATTGGAGCTAATTGTCTCTTTTTCATCTAAAAGATGTTCAATGGTGTCCAATCGATCTCTTAAAACAGAAATTTCTTGGGTTAAAGTCATTACCATTGCCAGTAGATTATCAATTGAACGTTCATCAAGGTATTTAGGTTTTTTCCCTTTAGCAATTCGGGGTAATTCAATTTTGTCGTTCATGTTCTTTTTGATTTCTGTGCCAAATATATTGGTAATTTCAAATAAAAATCACCTGTATAACCTTTGGTATATTGGGCAACAGCTTCAGCGGATGTAAATTCAATGGTTTTTTTACTGAACCCAGCGTCTTCAAATATTTGCTGAAGATTCATATTCCTTAATGCGCCTGAAAAATGCTCATTATTATTGGTAACTTCCCAGTCTTTTAAGAAATCATAGAGTGGTTCTATGGATTGCCTATGGAATGGATAAACATCCAAATGCAGCATCCAACCTCCCGGTTTCAATAGTCTATAAGTTTCATTAATAATTTTAGGTACAGCCTCATGTGAGGTTTCATGAAGCAATAGACACGAGGCAATCAGGTCAAAAGTTTCATTTTCAAAGTTTGTTTGTTCAGCATTCTGTTGACTAAAATGTGCAGTGACTCCTAATGCGTTTGCTCGAGCATGAGCATATCTTAAACAAGGTGATGCCACATCAATTCCATGTATTTCAGCATTTGGAAAAATTTTAGCAAACGGTAATGTTGAATTTCCAATTGCGCAACCTAAATCAAGAATTCTTTCTGGTTCTGTCATTTTAATATATTTCTTTATATGCCTAATAATAGCCTGTGACAGCAAGTCATTTTCATCTCCCATAGAATTTCTAGAGTATATTGGCAGTGAAATGTCATAAACCACACCTGGGGCAATATCATCTTCAATCATTTCTGTGTGGTACCCACCCGGTTGTTGATGGATATGATATGCAGTTAGATATTTTGGTATATGGACAGCATTATCTAACTCAAGAGTACCTAATTCATTATGCTGTTTTGAACGTTCTATTAAATCATGCAATGTTCTTTCAACGGTATCGATTACTGAGGTAAACATCATCTGCTGACTCAACCTTTGTAACAAACTCCAACTTTGGTAAGACTTATCTTGAAGCATTAAATCTCGAACTTCAGATTTATCTTGTGGTTTTCTGCTGTTTTCTTTTACGAATTCTGGTTCAACATTTTTTTCGTAGTATGGAGTAATTTTCGGAAATATTTCGTCTGTCAGGAAAGCCCTAAAATCTGTGACAAAATCTTGTCTGACCGATTCATCATGATTCGGTTGAGGTTGCATCGAATGTTTCTGCTTAGTGGTCATTTTTTAACTCCATTTATTATAAGACAAATGGTATAGCTTTGAGGAAAAACCAAGAGAAACTTGAGTAACTCAAGATATTCTAATAAAGTAAAATTCATAATTTATTGGAGGTATAGAGCATGAGAATTCTATTAGTTAGTCTAATTATAACTAGTTTTCTAGGTTCCATAGGTGAACTGAAAGCTGGTGGTCACAATGAAGACAAGAAACTTGTCGGTGCATCAAGTGGTTTTGAAGGCATGGAAGATCAATTAGCTAGGGCAATGAATGTTGTGTTGATGACTTTGAACGAAAGGAGCGCTTATCAACACGATATTAACGATGCTTTAGTTAAGATGATATTAACCACAATTCAGTTTGCAAAAGATAATGATATGATCGATGAGTTAATTGCAAATGAAGTAGAAACTACTAGGCCACTTTTGGAAAGGGTCAGAAGAAACTACCTAAAAACAGCCCAACTAGAAACAGCAATGGTCGGCATGATTGACAGAACTGCTTGTGCTTATCAGTTATATCTTAAAATAGATAAAACTGATGCTGAAAGAAGCTGGGAGTCGCCGTTTGGTCTCGTGCTTGAACAAACCAGAAGAATGGGTCAGCACGATCTAACGGAAGAAGAAGTGCATAATATTTGGATCAAAAAAAGATATCATGCATTTGCTGAAGTTATAGGTATAGAGCTATCGATTTCAGATATCGATGAGAACGGAAGAGTTTCAGTCAGGGCTTTAAGACCAATCCCTGTAGCTAAGAACTAGGTAAATGTTTGATAATAATGTGACTGAATATACTGTTTATGCGGTCGGAGCACCGATTGTTATTGCATTAATTCTTATTGAAGGACTTGTCTCCTCTTATAAAAAACTGGGTTACTACAAGCGTGGAGACTCTATGGGAACAATTGGTTTAATTATAGGTAATGTCATCTTTAATTTGCTTACTAAAACCTCCATACTTGGATTGTATTTATTTTTATATCAATTCAGACTTTTTGATATCGCCTCTTCGTCATTATGGATCCAAATTATATTAACTCTCATAGTGATTGATTTTGTGTATTATTGGTTTCATAGAACTTCACATCGTGTACGTTTTTTCTGGGGTATTCACATGAATCACCATTCTAGTGAGGAAATGAACTTTCTTGTGTCTCTTAGGCAAGCCTGGTTCAACCCATTGTTTAGGGTGCCTTTCTTTTTTATTCTTCCACTCATAGGCTTTAATCCTTTTCTCACATTTATCGTTGGAGCGGCATCAACTCTCTGGGCTGTAATCCAACACACACAGACTATTGGAAAACTTGGGCCTCTAGAATGGTTTATGGTTACTCCTTCAGCACATCGAGTTCATCATGGGGTTAACGAAAACTATTTAAATAAAAATTTTGGTAATCTTTTTATTATTTGGGATCGTATATTCGGGACTTACACCGAAGAAAAAGAGGAAGTTATTTTTGGTCTAACTAATAATGTCAATACCTTTAATCCACTTAGGATAACTGCTTTTAGTTGGATCCAATTTGTAAATGATTTTAAACAATCAAAGAATCTTAGTGGTAAGTTTATGTCTTTCTTTGGTTCCCCTGAATGGAGCCCTAAATCTAACTAATTTACAGTACCGTTTTATATTCAGGTTATGAAGAAAATTTTAATTCTATTGGTAGCAGTTATGGTAACAATGTTTATTTTAGTTCTTTTGAGCATCATCACCCCCTTTGTAGTAAATTATATTACTGAAGTTTTATCTAAATAAATAATGGATAAGAAATTAATAGAAGCAATTAAATTAATACATGCACCAGATGGATGGGTTCATTTCTCTAGCATAGGCCCTGATGGTGGGCCACATGTTACCCCATTGATGATGGGTCTTCACGACGAAGGTCTATTATTTAGTTTTACCGGAAAACAAAAAAAACGAAATCTTGAAAGAGATCCTAGGGCTTGTGTTTCAATCAGTAAACCGGTTGCCATGGATCATGTGATTGTTTGGGGTAATGTGGAAATAAGGCATGATGATAAAGCCCAAGAACTTTGGAATCAAATGATTAAAACGGCATTTGGTGAAGAACGACTAAATCAAATAAAGAGAAAACTTTCTTTAGAGCAAACAAGCTTAGGTGTACTCAAACCAACCCATTACAGGATATATGGTCTAGAGTAAATTTATTGCACTTACAAGAAGCTTACTAATGAAAAAAATTATTCCCTTATACATATTAATGTATGCAATTAGTCCAATTGCTGTTGCCTCGTATCCATGGTTGTCAACTTTAGACCCAGTTATAGACTATATCGAAGGAGGTGAAAGACTAATGAATCTTCAATACGGACTGCATCCATTAGAAGAAGCCAATAATGAAGAGAAAATCTTACTGATAGGAGTTCATGGTGCTCAAAGTAGAGGTTATGAGTGGGTTTACCCACTTACCAGCTTAGACAACAACAAAACTTTAACCCACTTCTATCGTTGGGATGATAATACGTGTTATCAACCATCGGCTGTCAAATTAAATGCAGCGATTAAATCCTTAGTTAAAGAAAGAGTAAACATAAAAAAAATTGTTATCCTCGGTCACAGTTACGGGGGAATACTGTTAACCTGGTTCTTAGAGAATTGGTCACACCATTTACCAATTGAAATCCATACTGTTGCTAGCCCTTTGGCAGGCATGGAAAGCATTAATTATGCTTGTAATTATAAAACACCAAAAACAATTATTAATAATGTTCGCTCAGTTCAATGGAGAACAAAAAAAGACTTTGATAATGTATTCAAAAACCTTGTATATGACCCTCAGATTATAAATTTAACCTCTCATGAGGTTCAGAATCTACCTACCCAATATAAGGGTAAGCGTTTAGGACATAATTGGTCTATAAGTTATGTCGCAGATAAAATTATTTTTTTGGAGTGAATTTAAATACATAATATGTAACAAGATACTTGAATTTTTGAAAACTGGACTTACATCTAGAGGTGTCTGTCATTATATAAAACATAAATCTGGAGAACAATATGGGGTTAACAAATAAAAAATGGATCTTAAAAACAAGGCCGACAGGTTTGGTTGAAGCATCAAATTTCGAATTGATTGAAGAAACGGTACCAGAATTAAGTGAAGGCAATATATTGATTCAAACGGAGTACCTGTCAGTGGATCCAACTCAGAGAATGTGGCTTACAGATGTCCCAGGTTATCTTCCACCAATACAAATTGATGAATTAATTCGATCAGGTGGAATGGGCAGAGTGATAGAATCAAAAAACCCAGATTTTCAAGAAGGTGACTTGGTTAGTGGATTTATTGGTTGGCAAACACACCTAATTTCTGATGGAAAAGGGTTTAAAGTTATCCCAGAACTCCTTCCAATACCTACAATGTTGAATGTCCTAGGGCTAACTGGCGTCACTGCCTACTTTGGATTACTTGATATTGGTGAGCCAAAAGAAGGTGAAACTGTTGTAGTTTCAGGAGCATCTGGAGCAACAGGTTCAGTTGTAGCACAGATTGCAAAAATTAAGGGCTGTAATGTAATTGGAATTGCTGGTGGAGAGGAAAAATGTGGTTGGCTTGAAGATTGTGGTCTTGACCATGTGATCGATTATAAAAACACCAACGCAACTAAAGAATTGAGGAAAATTGCAAGCGCGGGTATTGATATCTATTTTGATAATGTTGGTGGACCATTGCTTGAAGCAGTCTTGTATCAAATTAACCAGAAGGCACGAGTTATCATTTGTGGCTCAATTTCAAATTATACTGGGGAAAATTTACCAGTCGGTCCTAGAAATCTGAGTAGTTTGATTATTAATCGGGCAAAAATGGAAGGTTTTTTAGTATTAGATTATTTTGATAGGATGGATGAAGCGATACAGGAACTTTCAAAATGGTTGATGGAAGGTAAAATCAAACATCGCGAAGATATTCAAGAAGGAATTGAAAACTGCCCCAAAACACTGAATCGTCTTTTTACCGGTGAAAATAAGGGTAAGCAAATCTTAAAAATATAAATGAAGAGATTTTACTTCTTAATATTTTTATTTTTTCTTATTACAACTAACTTGAAAGCTCAATCGAAAGTGCCTTTTGTACCAAATGACTTTGAGGTCCCATTATCTATCGCAACTAGTGAGTATAGACTGCGAATGCTATCTATCAAAGATGTTGAAATAGATTATGAAGCAGTGATCTCTAGTGCTGATCATTTAAGTCAAGTTTGGCCTGATAGTGATTGGCCAGAGGGGCTAACTTTAGAGCAAAATCTAATTGACTTGGCTTGGCATCAAAAAGAATTTCAAAGGAGAACATCTTTTGCATACACGATGGTCACTTTAGATGAAAAAAAAGTCATTGGTTGTGTATATTTTTATCCTACAAGTAAAAATGGATATGACGCTGAAGTATTCATGTGGGTCAGAGAAAGTGAATTAAGTACTGGTCTAGATTCTAGATTATTTGAGGCCGTTAAGGTATGGTTGAAAGATGATTGGCCATTTAAGAATCCTGCTTTCCCCGGTAGAGTAATCTCTTGGGAGGATTGGGATAAATTACCTCAAACAATAAATGAAAGAGCTCTTTAAACGATTCTTTGATCATGATATTTCTCGGAGAGATTTTACAAAGAAGCTGTTAGCAATAGGTTTCAGTCAAGTAGCTGCAAACTCATTAATAACTTCTGTTGTTGAAGCTCGCGATGTGATTCCTAGAGAGGGGAAAAATATTGTAGGTAATGGAGCAGACATTCTAGCTGAATCACTAAGAGCTGCAAATGTAGAATATATTTTCGGTACTAGTGCCACGGGTATGAGTCCATTCTTTGATGCACTATCATTAAATAATGACATGCAGTACATTGCATCGATAGCAGAATCCCAAGCGACATCAATGGCACATGGTTATGAGCTAGCTACAGGCAAAACTTCAATACTTTTTCTTCCCGGGGTGGCTATTCCTAGTGCCATGAATAATTTATACAATGCTTGGAAAGATCGATCATCAATTGCAGTTTTATCAGATGGTTCAAGCTCTAACTTTGCTGGTAGAAATGGCTTTCAGCAAATGGATGATTGGCTAGACACTATGACACAG
>Ga0209228_1000706_pt1 | contig 17173 bp, 15 predicted proteins | sample METZYME_3_150m_FD_187547 | JGI IMG/M metagenome (GOLD analysis project Ga0209228, IMG submission 187547) | Marine microbial communities from oxygen minimum zone in mesopelagic equatorial Pacific - METZYME_3_150m (SPAdes) (version 2) | ecosystem: Environmental > Aquatic > Marine > Oceanic...
GTCACACTGTCTTGTGGCCCTTGGAGAGCCGCAAGACCCGCGTATTGGACGCTCGCATTGACGCACGAGTGGCAGTTCACCGCGAGTCGGATTGCCTGTTCAATGAGGGTTGTTGGCCAAATCGAATAACCTATTCTCCATCCGGTCATGGCATAGGTTTTACTCCATCCGTCGAGAAGGATGAGCCGATTTCGAATTTCTGGGTAATGTAATAGCGAAATGTGATCGTGACCGTCGTAGCACATGCGTGAATAAATCTCGTCGCTGAGGATGGCGACTTCTGGATATTCAGCGAGACCGGCAACGAGTTTGTCGATTTCTTCTTTGGGCACCGCGCTGCCGGTTGGGTTGGCGGGGGAATTAAGAATCACCAATCGTGTTCGCGGCGTAATTTGATTCAGGACGTCGTCGGCGACGAAGGAGAATTCACGCTCTTCGCGCAACGGGATCGGCACGGCTTGAGCGCCAGAAAATTCAATGACTGATTGGTAGATTGGAAAACCTGGATTTGGATAGAGTATTTCCGCGCCGGCTTCGCCGAACATCAGAATCGCAAAAAACATCGTTACCTTTCCGCCGGGTACCACAAGAACCTGTTTCGGGTCTACTTCGATTCCGCGGTTTTTGACGATATCGGCTGCGACCGCTTCACGCAGCTCGGGAATTCCGGGCGCGGGTGTGTAGCCGTGATGTCCGTCGCGAAGCGCTTTGATGGCCGCTTCGACGATGTGGTCTGGGGTCTTGAAATCCGGTTGACCGATGCCGAGGTTGATGATGTTGCGGCCGGAATCTTTGAGCGCTTCGGCTCGGGCGAGTACCTCAAAAGCGGTCTCGGTACCCAATCGGTTCATTTTGTCTGATAGGCGCATCGTCATCCCTGTGTGCTCCTCGTGTCGTAACCCGTTCAAGGTTGAGGAAATCATATCGAAATCCGCGAGCCTATTTCTTGAGACATGCGATGGTTGAGCGCGTGGCGTGATCCACGGATGATGGGCGGGTTGGGTTACGGCGGAGATGTCGTGAATATTGATTTGGAGAAACATCCAGCGACGGGATCACGCGGCGTTATCGTGACGAATCATCCTCTTGGATCGGCTGCAGGTGCCGAGATGCTGGCTGCTGGAGGAAATGCGATCGATGCTGCGATTGCTGCTCTATTCGCGCTCACCGTGGTGGAGCCCATGATGGTGGGCATATTCGGTGCCGGGATGGCCAACGTGCGCCGGGAGGATGGAAGACATTGGTTTATAAATAACTATGCGATCGCGCCCGCAGCTGCGACGCCGGACATGTACCGAACCGTTGCCGATAGCTGGCCCGATTACCAGAAAACGTTGGATGACGAAAACGACGTTGGACCGCTTGCGGTGGGCGTCCCTGGGTCTCTCGCAGGATGGTGCGAGACGCTTGACCAGTGTGGTCGGCTCTCGCTCGAGGACGTGCTGCAACCTGCGATACGATTTGCCACGAATGGGTTTCGGGCGACCGCTTATTTGAGCGGCATCGTGCGCGCGGTCGCGCCGGCGATGTCAAGGTTTCCGGAGACGTCGAAAACATACCTCCCCGACGGAAAGCCGATCAGGGAGGGTGACTTGGTAGTCCAGTCGGAATATGCGGAGACGCTAAAGAACATTTCAAAGTTCGGTCCAAATATTCTCTACCAAGGCGAACTTGGTGTTTCTGCCGTCGATTACCTTCAGCGTAATGGCGGAATTATGACCGTCGCGGATCTGCAAAATTATCGAACGGTCAAGGATGGGGTCGTTTCAGGCAGCTACCGCGGATACGAAGTGATTGGGCCACCGCCGCCTTCCGCGGGTGGGGTTCAGGTGATCGAGATGCTCAATGTACTCGAGACATTTGATTTGGCATCGATGGAATTTGGATCTGCGGATTCCATCCATGTGATTGCTGAAACGCTCAAGCTAGGGTTTGAAGACCGCAAGCAATATACCGGTGATCCAGCCTTTGTGGACGTCCCGGTCGCGATGCTGACGTCGAGAGAATATGCCAACAAACGTCGACGGGAGATCGACATGCGACAAGCACGAATCGTAGTGGACACGGCGAGTGGCGAGTCGCCACACACCACCCATGTGACGGCGGCGGACGCCGATGGCAACGTGATCGCAACCACCCAGACGATTCATGCGCCGTTCGGATCGAAAGTGACCGTCCCTGGTACGGGCATGTTGCTAAACAACACCATGAACATTTTTGATCCGCATCCAGGGTTTGCCAATTCGATTGCGCCGGGAAAACGAATGACCAGCAGCATGTCCCCGCTGATCATTATGCGGGATGACCAGCCTTGGTTTGCGCTTGGTTTGCCGGGAGCGACCCGGATCTTTCCATCCGCGTTGCAGGCCGTCATCAATATGATTGATCACGGTATGGACCCCCAAACGGCGGTCGAGGCCCCACGGATTTGGACACAAGGTCAAGATCTCGAAGTAGAAGAGGGTTTCGATCAACGTACATTGGACGATATTGGAAGACGCGGTCACCCATTGAAGGAAGTCCGTATCATTGGGGGTGGGATGGGGATGATCGTTTTTGACGAGAATGGGATGACCGGAGCTTCCTGCTGGCGTGCAGACGGGACCCCGATCGCTGTATCAGGGGGCATGGCGCGGTTGGGAAGTCGGTTCGATGTCGGCTGATCGACGATCCACAGGAAGTCGAGCTACCACCGGCGGCGACTTCCATATAGGATGCGCCACCTGAAAATTGGTGGACATTGACGTCATGAGCGGACCTGACTTCGTAACGACACCATTGATTCCCGTGATCGCCCAGGATGCTCGTAGTGGTGCTGTGCTGATGTTGGCGTATATGAACGAGGATGCGTATGCCGAGACTTTGCAAACGCGAAGGGTTTGCTATTTCAGCCGCAGTAGGAACCGGTTGTGGCGAAAAGGCGAGGAAAGTGGTCATGTTCAGGAACTACAGCAGATCCTTTACGACTGCGATGCCGATACGATTTTAGTTAAGGTCGAGCAAGTCGGTGGTGCAGCCTGCCACGAGGGCTACGAAAGTTGTTTTTTTCGCGAGATCAATCCCGACACCGGAGCCGCTACTGTTATTGCGGATCGAGTTTTCGATCCTGAAGAGGTCTACGGGTAAGCATGGCAAACGTACTTAAACTGGGACTTCCTTCAGGCAGCTTGCAAGAACCGACGGCGGAATTGTTTCGGCGTGCCGGCTACGCGATTTCGTTTTCCAGCCGATCGTACTACCCGACTATTGATGATGTCGAAATCGACTGTTTGCTCGTGCGTGCGCAGGAGATGGCCCGTTACGTTGAGCAAGGTGTCTTGGATGCGGGAATTACTGGGCACGATTGGGTCGTTGAGACAGGGGCCGATGTCGCGGAAGTGTGCGAGCTTGTTTATTCAAAGGTCAGTCGTCGACCAACACGCTGGGTGCTCTGTGTTCCGGAAGACTCGTCGGTCAAGACGGTGAGCGATTTGCAGGGGAAGCGGATCGCGACCGAGGTGGTAAATCTCACCCGTGCCTATTTGGCGGGGCATGGGGTAGAGGCCGACGTCGAATTTTCCTGGGGGGCAACCGAAGTCAAACCTCCAAGGCTTGCGGACGCGATTGTCGAAGTTACGGAAACAGGAGGCTCTCTGCGAGCCAATAATCTGCGTATTGTGGATGAAGTCCTTATCAGCACACCGCGTTTGATCGTAAACCATACCGCCGCCGCTGATGCCTGGAAGTGCGAAAAGGTGGCCAATCTCGAACTCATGCTGAAAGCGTGTTTGGCAGCGGAAGGGAAGGTTGGTTTGATGATGAATGTTCGGCGGGCGGATCTGGAGGCTGTGGTCGGTGTTCTCCCGGCGCTTCAAACACCGACGGTTTCGGCGCTTGCCGACGAAGAGTGGGTAGACGTGAATTCCATTGTGGAAGAGTCCGTTGTGCGATCCATTGTGCCCAAGCTCAAAATGGCTGGCGCACGGGGTATCGTAGAGTACGCAATCAACAAGATTATTGACTGAGGCGGGGTCTTTTCGTTCGCGCTATTGCGGAATGTCCCCTTCCACTTGTAATCGGTGAATGCGGCGGGATTGATCGTCGTGGTCGTGGACCGCGAAATGCATGACGCTGCGGTTATCCCACACAACGAGATCGTTCTTCGACCAAACATGTCGAGCTTGGAATTCGGGACGGCATGAGTGTTCAAAGAGGAAATCGAGTAGCGCCTGACTTTCGTCGGAATTCCATCCGCAAAACTGACGCGTAAATGCTCGGCAGACATACAACGCCCGATTTCCGGTTTGATCGTGCGTTCTTACCACGGGGTGTTGAGCTTCTGGCGCGTCCTCGATCGATTTGCCGTATGTCTGTGCGAGTCCTGCAGCAGAATGGATTGCCGTGAGCGGGTCGATGGTTTTTCTGACACCATCCGACAAGCTTTCGTAAGCCAATTCCTGGTTGGCGAAGGCCGTATCTCCACCGATTTCGGGTGTTTCAAGCGCGTATAGCATGGTCAGTTTGGGTGGCGCCTCGTTATAGGTCATATCGGAGTGCCAGTGTTGATTGATGTCTCGTCTTTTGCCGACGTTGACCAGTTCAATAATTTCCGGGTATTCATCGAGCCCGGCATAGGGATGTCGTACCAGCTTGCCCCAACGGCGTGCGAAGTCCATGTGATCCTGTGGCGTTAGCTGCTGTCCTGGAAATACAAGGACCTTGTGTTGGCAGAATAACTGATCGATCGTAAACCAGGTTTCGTCATCGATGGTCCGTACGTCGAATCCCTCGATCGTGGCACCTAACGGTGCCGCAATCCGCTGGAGAGTAAAGTCAGATACGCCCATTACGAGCTACAAGACAGCATTGAACAGCCGACGCGGTGGCGCGCCCATTCGGGGCGTTTAGCCGCGTATTCGTCACGATCCTGCTGTCCGGTGTAGGGGTTGCGCAGCACTTCGAGTAACTCGTCGACTGCCGAAAAATCACCTTGTCCGGCAGCGTCGATTGCCAATTGCGCGGTGTAATTTCGGAGTACGTAGAGCGGATTGACTCGGTTCATTCGATCACGTCGCTGAGTGTCTGGGAGGGCATCGGCAGACGCGCGTTCCAGATAATCGTTGAGCCATCGGAGAATTTCGTTGGTGACGGGGTCGGTCAACTCGGACTCTTCGTAAAAAGCGTCACGTAGACAGTTAAGGCGCACGCGTGGTGCCATCTCGTCGGTCACGTTTGCGAGGCCACGGTAAAAGAGTGCCATGTCCGTCTCGGCCAAGGTCAGGACTTTTTCAAGCCCATCCAGTAATTCCTTGTCTCGCGATCCAAGCTCTAACAACCCCAATTTGTTTGCCATCATCTGCTGGGACTCTGACTCATATCGCGAGGCAAATTCGGACAACACGTTTTCGAGCGGTTTGGCTTCTCCAATTAGGGGGTAAATGGCATTGGCGAACTGCAATAAATTCCATTGCGCGATGGCCGGCTGTTGTCCAAACCGGTATCGCCGGCCCGCTGCATCCGTGGTGTTAGGTGTCCAATTGGGGTCGTAATTCTCAAGCCACCCGTAGGGACCGTAGTCGATGGTTAATCCCAATATCGACATGTTGTCCGTGTTCATTACCCCGTGTACGAAGCCAACTCGCATCCATTGCACGATCATGGTTGCTGTCAATTGGACAACGGTTCGAAACCAATTGATGTAAGTGCTTGTTTTACCGAGTGGGCCGGATTCTGGAAAATGGTTCTTAATGGTGTAGTCAGCTAACTCTTTTAGTAGTTCGGCGTCTCCGCGCGACGCCAGCAGTTCGAAATTGCCGAAGCGTAGAAAAGTGGGCGCGACTCGGCACACGATCGCGCCCGGCTCTGCTTGAGGATGGCCGTCGTAAAGAATGTCGCGGACGACTTCCTCGCCGGTCAACGTCAGCGACAACGCACGAGTTGTCGGAACCCCCAAATGATGCATGGCTTCGCTGCACAAGAATTCTCGGAGAGATGAACGCAGTACGGCGAGACCGTCAGCCGTTCTAGAGTACGGCGTCGGCCCTGCACCCTTCAATTGCATGGCGTACCGTGCCTGCTCGCTGGTCACAACGTCACCAAGATTGATAGCGCGCCCGTCGCCAAGTTGACCGGCCCAATTCCCGAATTGGTGCCCCCCGTAACACATGGCGAATGGGTCCATTCCAGGGAGGAGTTTGTTCCCGGCTAACACCTGGAGAAAAGTCTCCGAGGTGCAGTCGGTCGCTTCGATACCGAGGAGGCTGGCGGTTTCCGGGGAAAACGCGACCAGTGTTGGACTACGGACGGGTGTCGGTTGGACTCGGGAATAACATGCGCCACGAACCTCACGGACGAAGTTGTCCGGCTCCGAGTCACCGGGTAGTTCCTCAAGGAAGCGGTTGTCGAATTCGAGCTGCGTTTGCATCAGTCGACAATGGCCGAATACACCAAGTTCTTGAGCTGGCCACGGAAATTGAAGGTATTTGACGGCATGAGCTGGGTCATAAAAATCACCACCAAGTCTTCATAGGGATCAACCCAAAAAATGGTGGATGCCGCTCCGCCCCAAAAGTAGTCCCCAGCGCCAAATTGACCGGCATCGACCGAGCCGAGTGTCGTCGCGAAACCAAGCCCAAACCCAATGCCTTCGTAGGCGGTCTCCGAGAATGCGCCTAAGGCGAGATTCGACAAGTCACCGCTGCCGGGTAAATGATTTGTGCGCATGAGTTCGATAGTTCGGGGTCCAAGTATTCGGGTCCCGTCGAGTTCGCCACCGCGACGAAGCATTTCGCAAAAACGCCAGTAATCGTAGGAAGTACCAACCAGCCCACCCCCACCAGAAAAAAATGTTTTCAGCTTGAGGTACGCGCTCGATGCTGGATCATCGATCAATGTGAGCGATTTGTCCGCGCCGCGGGCATAGTTTGCCGCGAACCGGGTGGAGTCTTCCGCAGGGACCGTGAAGCCAGTGTCCGTCATGCCCAGCGGATCAAATATTTCGTTTTGCAGATACTGATCAAAAGACGTGCCGGAAATCGCCTGGACTAGATAACCGCAAACGTCGGTGGAATAGGAATACAGCCAAGCCTCGCCGGGCGAATAACGTAGTGGAACCTGGCCAAGTTTGTGGACGAAGCTATCGAGCGTTTCGCCCTCTTCGCTGCGCATCCCGACGGCGGCATAGGCCTTTTCAACGGGGTGTTGTCCGCCGCCGTAGGTAAGCCCGCCGGAGTGGCTCAGCAGATCGCGAAACGTCATAGGCCGGTTGGCAGCACGGGTCTCGAAGGGCGCTTCGTTTCCGGATACCCAAACAGACAAATCCTTCCATTCGGGAATGACGCGATGGACGGGGTCGTTGAGTTGAAAGTATCCCCTTTCGTAGAGCTGCATGAGCGCCACGGACGTGATCGGTTTGCTCATGGAGTAGATGCGGAAAATGGTGTCATCGGCAATTGGAATATGACGCTCCCGGTCTGCCTCTCCGAGAGATTGGAAGTACGCTGGGTGGCCGTGCCGGGCGACCAGGGCCTGACAGCCGACGAGTTTCCCTGTCGCGATGTAATTGCGCTCAAGATGATCGGTGATCCGAGCTAAGCGATCACCATCAAACCCTGCGGCCTCTGGTTGAATATCCATTGTGTCCTCAGATCGGTCGAATCAATTGGTGAATCCGTGGGCACTAGAATAACCAATCGGAAAAGATATTGGAGATCGTGCAGGCGGACATGGACGAACCAATATTGACGCTCGTTTCCAATATGCTGGGTGGGGCCTCGACACGGTCGTCATGTTCGGCAGTTATTGGTTTGACATGAGGCGAAGGCAACGTATCGTTTTGTGGCCAGGGCAAAATTGATGTTAGAACTTATGGAGATGTGCGATGACGACCGTTAACTCAGTGCTAGGACCCATTTCGTCGGATGATCTCGGGTTCACGCTTATGCACGAACATGTCATGGTGAGCGCTCCCGCGATGTTTCGTACTTATCCTGATTTGTTTGGGCCAGAAGATCGGGAAGCTCGTGCAATCGATACATTCAAAAAGGTAAAGGCTGAGGGCATCGATACCATCGTCGATGCCACGACATACGACCTCGGGCGCGATCCAGAGCTTTTGTGCGCGGTTGCTGCAGGGTCAGGGGTCAACATCATTAACGTGACCGGCTGGTGGCTGGACGTGCCGAGGTTTCTCCGAGGCGTGTCACCGAATCAAATGGCGCGAGAATTTATCAAAGACATCAACGAGGGGTTTCGTGGGACCGGCATTAAAGCTGGAATTCTGAAGTGTGCCGCCGACTTCGAAGGGGTCACCGTGGATCTTGAACTGATGGCGCGAGCTGCGGCTCGCGCGCAGATTGAAACGGGAATCCCGTTGATGGTCCATTCGTACCCGACGGGACACGTGGCGAGACGCCAAATCGAGATCTTTCGCGAGGAGGGTGTCGATCTCACACGAGTCAAAATCGATCATTCAAACGATACGACGGACATCGAATACTTACGGTGGATTCTCGATCAAGGTTGTTATCTAGGCCTGGATCGTTATCCCGGGCGCCTCGTCAGTCCCGAAGCGCGTACGGCCACCATGAAGACACTGATCGATCAAGGATACGGCGACAAGCTTTGTCCCTCACACGACTGTATTTGCCTCCATATCCACAAAGAACGTCCGGATGGCACGATCCCCGAGGAGCATGATTTTTTTAGGAGTAACGTTGATCAGTATTTATACATTCACCGCCACGTCATTCCCGACTTGGTTGAGATGGGGGTCAGTGATGCGACCGTACGCAGTCTGTTTGTGGATAACCCCCGCCGCTTTTTTGCAGGTGAGTAGAACCCTCTCGTATCAAGCCGCCAACAAACTTCGAAGACATTCGTTGGTTCGAGTAAACGAAGCACGACCGTCATCACCCGCAGGGTAAACGCTTGCAATAACCTCCGTCGCCCCAGCATCAAAAAATTCTCGTAATCGTGCTTCGACTTCGGATTCGTTTCCAACGACGGCAATTTCGCCGGCCTGGTCGATTCCTTCAGCATCGAGTTGGCGTCGGTAATTGGGCAAGTGTCCGTAGCCTTGGAAGATCTGTACGGAACGGGCGATTGCCTGTTCGTGATCGTCATGTACACAAACGGGTACGCCGACGATGACGCGCGGTGTGGCCCGACCGGAATCGGACGCTGCCTTGGTGATGATTGGGACCGTGTGATCGCGGATCGTTTTGTTTCCGACCATCCAGGTGACCGTGCCGTCGGCGACTTCGCCTGCCGCTTTAAGCATAAGGGGGGCGAGAGCCGACATCACTACAGGGAATGGTGATGCTTCCGGACACGCGAACCCGGTCTTCATTTTGTACATTTCACCGTCGAATTCGACGCGACCTTCGTCCCCTAAGGCTTTAAGGATGGATACATACTCGCGCATGTGTCGCGCCGGACGTGAGTACTCAAGACCTAGCGCTTCAATACTCGGTGCGTGTGAGGGACCCACACCGAGTATCAAACGACCGTTCGTTAAGGCATTGACCGTGGCTGCTTGTTGGGCCAGTGCACTCGGATGCCGTGGGTAGGAAGGCACGACCGCGGTCCCGAGTTCGATAGTGCTTGTTTGGGGCCCGGCTAACGCGATCATCGTTAGCGCGTCAAAGGTGCCGACCTGCGGACACCAGTAGCTCGAAAACCCCTGTTCCTCGATTTGTACGATTTCATCGACGAGGCTTGAAAGTGGTTGACCACGTCTGACGTTTCCTCCGTAAATACCTAATTTCATTAATAAAAATCTCCTTTGTAAATGTTCTTTATGTATTGATCTCGCGGTCGGATCTATGTTGGCAAACGTTTCCGGAAAGACGAGTCATCGGATTCCAGCGAGACCGTCGTTGATACCTTTGCTTGCCCAGCCACCCCACGGCAGGGTGAAGAATCTGAATCCTTTTGCGATCAGCTCACTCGGTTCAATACCCGGTGGTACGAAGTACATGCCGGGAGCAACACCGACTTTCTTGCAAGCCGAGGCGATCTTATCTAACGCGTCGAGATACTTTGGATTGGGATAGTCCAAGGCGACATCGAGGTTTATCGAGAGATCGGAAGGTCCGACTAGGAGTACGTCAATCCCAGGAACACTCAGAATCTCGTCGATGCTATCCAAGGCCTCCTGGGTCTCGATCATCGGGATAATCAACAGGTGTTCGTTTACGATATCCATGTACTCGCGGTAACTCTTGAATTCACCCCATTCGCCTCGCGGACCGGCTGAACTACGCACCCCCTCGAAGGGGTACTTACACCAGGCGACCATGTTCTCCGCCTCTTCCTTGGTATTGACCATGGGGACGATGATCCCTTTCGCACCTTGGTCTAACGCGTAGCAGATTTGATCCTGCCTGTTTTCACCCACCCTGATAATGGGAATGGCTGTCCTGCCGCGCATCGCAGCCAACTGAGGTTGTAACGCCTTGATCTCCACGGGCGCGTGTTGGGTATCGAAGAGGAGAAAATCGAAACCTGAATTCGCCAAGAAACGGACGTCGCTGGTTATCGAACCATCTGTGCCAATCGCGGTTTGACCGGACTTAAGCATATCTTTGACAGCATTCATGGTTTCAAGCCTTCTTGGAATGGACGGTTAAAGATAAGTGCGGTTATCCCGAAGTGCCAGTGAAAAAGACGGCGGGTCTCGAGAAAATTGATTAGAAGGATGGACTGACATTGCGTCGTATTGGAAACGAGGCTCAAGAAAAAGGGAAAAATCGATTGCGAAAAATGGGAGTATCTAGATCGGATGAACAACCTATTGGATTTGTTAACGGCGCATGCCTATGGTGGCGATGCCATTGATGCGCCGGATCGCGACCCTCAAACGTACACTCGTCTATCGGCGCAGATTTTACGTATGGGCGGCGAATTGCGCTCGATTTCGATTGCACCTGATTCGCGCGTGGCGATGGTACTGCCTAACGGGCCGTTGATGGCGTCTACGTTCGTGAGTTTAGCGCCATGGTGTACGACGGCGCCATTAAACCCTGCGTATAAATCCGATGAGTTCGAATTTTATCTTCAAGATCTGGAGGCATCGGCCCTGATGGTCGAAACGGGTTCGGAATCTGCCGCGATTGAGGTCGCGCAGCGTCTTGGGATCCGCGTCATTGAAATTGAAGAAGGAGAGGAGGCGGGTTCTTTCTCCGTCGGTGACGTGGAGGATGAAGTGCCCGTTCGCGAAGAGGATGCGGTCGGACTTATTCTGCATACATCAGGAACGACCTCGCGGCCAAAAATGGTACCGCTTTCGATGGGGAATCTTGCCGCATCGGCGTGCAATATCGCGGCCACGTTGCAGTTATCCGATACCGATCGCTGCCTAAACGTGATGCCGCTTTTTCACATACACGGATTGATGGCGCCGGTACTCGCGTCGCTGACCAGGGGTGCAAGCGTTTACTGTACGCCGGGCTTCGATGCGTTACGATTTTTCGCTTGGTTGGACGATGCTCGGCCGAGTTGGTACAGCGCGGTCCCGACGATGCATCAGGGTATCTTGTCAAGGGCACCACGCAATCATGAGGTTATCGAGCGGTCTTCGTTACGATTTGTCCGGTCGTCCTCGGCCTCTTTGCCGCCGCAGGTCATGGAGGCACTCGAGACCACGTTTTCGGCCCCCGTCGTTGAAGCGTATGCGATGACCGAGGCAGCACACCAAATGTGCTCGAATCCGCTGCCACCGGAGACCAGGAAGCCGGGCTGTGTGGGTCCAGCGGCTGGGCCGGAGGTCGCGATTATGAACGAGGATGGCGTTGCGCTTACGGTCGATGAGATTGGTGAAATCGTGATTCGAGGCGAAAACGTGATGTCGAGCTACATCAACAATCCTGAAGCGAACGCGAACGCTTTTCATGAAGGTGGTTGGTTTCGCACCGGCGATCAGGGACTGCTTGATGCGGATGGTTACGTCAAAGTTACCGGCCGGCTGAAGGAAATCATCAACCGAGGCGGAGAAAAAATCGCGCCACTCGAGGTCGATGAAATCATTCTTGATCATGACGCGGTGGCTCAAGCCTGCACTTTTGCGATTCCACACGAGAAGCTAGGCGAGGAGGTGGGTGCTGCGGTGGTCCTGAACGAGGGCGGCGAGGTCACCGAAAACGAACTACGGGCTTTTGTTGCACAAAGACTTGCTGATTTTAAAGTGCCGCGACGGGTGCTATTTGTCGAGGAAATTCCAAAAGGACCGACCGGTAAGATCCAGCGAATTGGACTCGCAAAAGCGCTCGGGCTCACCACGTGAAAATTTGTGTGTATGGTGCGGGCGCCGTCGGCGGGTATCTCGGCGCGATGCTAGCGGCAGTAGGTTGCGACGTGTCATTGGTCGCGCGCGGTCCACACCTCGCGGCCATCCAACAGAAGGGGCTGACGTTATGGCGTGATGGAAAATCGCAAACGCACTCAATTACCGCCACGGACTCCGCGGCGGAACTCGGACCCCAGGATTTCGTACTTGTGACGCTTAAAGCGCATGCGTTATCAGGCGCGGTGGCCGATGTACGCAAGCTTCTCGGGCCGGACACGGCTGTGGTCAGTGCGGTTAACGGTCTCCCTTGGTGGTATTGCCATGGCCTTGATGCGCCTGGCGCTGAACGCCCATTGGAAAGCGTTGATCCAGGGGGCTTGATATGGAAAGGCATCGGTCCCGAGCGTGCGATCGGCTGCGTTGTTTATCCGTCCGTTGAAGTATCTGAGCCAGGGGTGGTGCGCCATCTATCAGACGATAAATTTAGTTTAGGCGAACCGTCCGGGGAAAGAAGCGAGCGCGTCCGAAGTCTGGCAACGGCGTTCATTGATGCGGGTCTAAAAGCCCCCGTAAGGCCACGTATTCGCGACGAAATCTGGGTCAAGTTGTGGGGGAATCTTTCCTTTAACCCGCTGAGCGCGTTAACGACAGCGACCCTCGATGTCCTAGCCCACGATGAGGGGATCCGAGCCATTGCAAGGACGATGATGGTCGAGGCGCAGGCCGTAGGCGAAAAACACGGCATTCGGTTTGCAATCGACGTCGATCAGCGAATTGACGCCGCTGGATCCATCGGTGCGCACCGGACGTCGATGTTGCAGGATCTTGAGCAAGGGCGGCCTCTCGAAATTGCCGCGTTGGTGGAATCGGTGATGGAAGTCGCTCGTCTGGTTGAGCAACCGACTCCGGTAATCGAGCTCGTTCATACCTTATTGAAGCAACGGATTCATTCGCGCGATGGTTAGCCTTTGTTCGATATTGATGGGGCGTTCTTCAGCCATCTGCCGGGCGAGCATTTTCGCGTTAAGCTAGCTTCGTAACAGGGAGATTTTTTCGATGAGCAGTGTGCATTTTGGGGTGACGGTTCCACAGATCAAACGACCGTGGGTGGCGGCGGCAGATGCCGCACAGCAATTTGAGGCGCAGGGTTTCGATTCCATTTGGGTTTGCGATCACTTTTATGGTCCACAATCGCCGCAGCTTCCGATCCTTGAGGCGTGGTCGATGGTGTCGGCGCTCGCCGCGATCACAAAAAGGGTAGAGATTGGTACGCTCGTCACTCCCGCCGGCATGCGCAACCCCGCGCAATTGGGCAAGATCATTGCGACGGCCGACAATATCGCCGGGGGACGCGTTATTGCCGGGCTTGGAGCCGGATGGATGCCGCGTGAGTTCACCGATTTTGACACGCCCTTTCTGTCGACGGGCGAGCGCTTGGCGCAACTGGCAGAGACGGTTGAGTTGCTAAAACGTATGTGGGGTGAGGAGGAAGAAACCAGCTATAACGGTCGATACGTGAAGACGGAAAATGTCGTTTGCCAACCTAAACCGCCTCGACCTGTTCCTGTATTAATTGGCGGTGCGGGTGAAAAGGTGACGCTGAAACTTGCCGCTAAGGAAGCCGATATCTGGAACAACCTAGCCGCCCACCATCCGGTACTTGAACATAAAATTGGCGTGCTGAAGCGACATTGTGATGACGTGGGTCGGGATTTTGATGAAGTAAGGCCAAGTCAACAGTGTTTGGTGACGATTGCACGGACCGCGGAAGAAGCTGGGCCGATGGCGGATCGGGCACAGAAAATTTTTGGCGGTCACATGGGCGATCCGAAAGGACCGATTGCTATTACAGGAACTCCTGATCAGTGTTGTGAGGCGATCCAGAAACACGTTGAGATGGGTTGCACCATGTTGGTCATGGAATTTTTCGGAAAAGATACGGTCGAACCGGCGGCATTGTTTGCTGAGGCAGTCCTTCCGGAGTTCCATTGACTCGACCAGCTAGAGGTCGGTGTTTGACGAATGCCGCTGCCCCTTACGGAATTAGGCGAACGCGGCTGCTTGAACGCCAATCGGCGCCTTCTGATACACAGTCAGCACGTGCGTAATGAGTTGAGATTGAACGTCTGAAGGTGGTATCGCGGTTTCGACCCGATCCATGGATCAAGAGCGGATGAAAAAATAGGGTGTCGCCTGGTTCCATTTCAATGTGCACGCGTTCTTCAAGGTTCGGTGTCTCAATGCCGTAAAACGCAAAATTGAGGTGTTCCCAATCTGGGTTTACATGTTTCAGAAGCGTTCCTTTGTGACTGCCGGGAATGACCGCCAAACAACCCGTACGGCGGGTCGATGGAAGCATCGCAGTCCATGTTGCAACGATCCACTCGGGTGGCCTCATGCGGAAATAACGAAGATCCTGATGCAGGGGATGGCGACCATCCACGCCGGGCGGTTTGTTGAAGACGTTGGTGACGATCGAATAGAGCTCGTGGCTTTCGAGCAAATCACGGGCCGTTGCTAACAAGGATGGCTGTTGCGTGTATTTGTAGAGTTCGGGATCGTCCTCGAAATTCAACAACTTGTTGATAGCGTGCAACGGGGTTTCTGGTGCGACCACGCCCTTAGCGATCATGACATCGCGCATGAGTTTCATCTCGCGCGCCAGTTGTGCCTCTCCGTTGACCAATTCGATGAATCGATGGTTGTAGTGTTCAAGTGCGTCGGTGTCGATAACCCCTGAAAGTAGCAAGTAACCGTTGGTTTGGTAGCTGGCTCGCTGTTGTTCGGTAAGCACGGCTAGCGGCCCGGTGCTAGCGCTTCGATGGTTCGTAGTGTGTCATCGAAGTAATCATTGGTGGGGATCGCGACGGGGAAAATCATGCTGGAATCGAGACCGGCATCTTGATAATCCGCGAGTCGGGCGTGGATCTCGGTAGCGTTACCAATCAAGGTTCGGTCACGGATAAATGCTTCAGGAAGCGCTGCAAGCGCCGTCTCTCTTTCGCCGGCGCGCCAGAGCGATTGAATCTCTTCGCAGAGGTCTGCATGACCGTCGCGCGCGAACATCTTTTGGTAGACGGGAGCCATCACGTAGGTAAGCAGTTCACGTTGATATCGTTCGCGGACCAGTTCGTAGTTATCTGTAACCGTTGACCGAAAAAAAATCACGTACTCGAAATTGTCTAACGATCGTCCGGCGAGACCGGCGCCTTCGGCAATTTTGCTCTTAGCGTGGATGAGGTCGCTAACACTGACGAAGTTCAGGATCACGCCGTCCGCTATCTCTCCCGCGAGTTGTAGCATTCGGTCGTTCAAGGCAGCGAGGTAGATTGGTACTGGAGACTTGGGCGGCGTCGTTAAAGAGGCTCGGCGATACAACCAGCGACCCGATTCCGTGGTCACTCGCTCGCCGTCCAAGAATCGACGGACTAAGTCTACGCATTCGCGAGTCAGCGTGAGGGGCGAGTCGCCCCATGGTGTGGCGTGCCAGTCCTCAATAATGATGGGCGTGCTCGTGCCCAATCCGAGAACGAATCCGCCCGGTGCAATGTTGCTGAGGCTGGCGGCAGTCATGGCCAGTAACAACGGGTCGCGCGTTTGCATCGGGAAGATGGCCGATCCGACTCGGCCGTTGGTCAACGCGCCGGCGATGCAAGCGGCCGAGGTGACGGCGTCCGCACCGTTAATTTCAGAAACCCATGCCCCTTCCCAGCCGAGCGCTTCGGCTCGCCGAACGAGATCAACGTTTTCGGCAATCGAACGGCCGCACTGAGAGAGATCGAGGCGTGGAAACATGCTCCGATCATACCGTAAAGACTGCCGATTTCGCCGGAGCCATAAGGCGTTATGATGGAATACATCGGAAGGGGAGTTTTTATGGAATTACGAGATGTCTTGTATGAAACGGACGAGCGATTGGCGTACATCACGCTGAATCGGCCGGAAAAGCTGAATGCACTCAGCAATAACCTGCGAGGGGAATTGATGGAAGCAATGCGGGAGGCCGAGGCCGACGATCAGGTCGGAGTGATTGTTTTGAGGGCCGCGGGACGATCGTTTTCGGCGGGCTACGACCTGACGCCAGCACGTTCTGCCGGCGATGACCTGTTTGTTGATCCGCGCTCGAAACTCCCTCGGACGGGCACGACCCATCCGGGAAATCAGCAATGGGCGAGACACGTGGTCATGACGAACTGGACGATATGGGAACTCGCGAAGCCCGTGGTTGCCCAAATTCAAGGACACTGTTTGGCGGGCGGTACGGAATTAGCGTCAGTGTGTGATTTTCGGATCGTTGCTGACGATGCGCAAATTGGGTATCCCCCGGTCAGGGCAATGACAACGATGGATATGATGTGGACACCGTGGTTATTGCCGCCGGCGAAGGCGCGAGAATTCGCGTACGTGGGCGATTCATTTTCGGGGAATGAGATGGAACGTCTCGGCTGGGCTAACTATGCGGTTGCGAAGGACGAGTTAGGGTCGTTTACCGAAAAATTTGCGCGTCGGATGGCGCATGTCGACAACGAAATGCTGATGTACTCCAAGCGTTCAGTTAATCGTCAATACGAAACGATGGGTATTCGCGAGGGGCTACATTCAGGAACGGAAATACAAGCTTTGAGCGCGATGCGTGCGGCGGGGTCAGAATGGGGCCGTCGGGTGCGCGACGAAGGTCTGAAGTCCGCGTTGGAGTGGCGCGATGGTCCGTTCCGGGATTTTCGCGGAGCTTACGAGAGCGCACCCAAGGACCGCCCCGTCGCGGGTATGGAGCCGCAAAAGAAATCGGATCCGTCGAATAGCGATAACGGTGAGGACTGATCGGTCGTGGCAAGACTTGATGGAAAAACGGCGCTAATTACGGGGGCTGCCAGCGGAATCGGGAGGGCCAGTGCGGAACGGATGGCA
>Ga0209228_1000707_pt1 | contig 17164 bp, 15 predicted proteins | sample METZYME_3_150m_FD_187547 | JGI IMG/M metagenome (GOLD analysis project Ga0209228, IMG submission 187547) | Marine microbial communities from oxygen minimum zone in mesopelagic equatorial Pacific - METZYME_3_150m (SPAdes) (version 2) | ecosystem: Environmental > Aquatic > Marine > Oceanic...
GGCCGTATCTGAATCGATCCTCAGGGCCGTCCGGCTGGTGACAGGGCTCCCCGGGATTCCAAGCGCGACCGATCTGGGAACAACATAAACCAGGGTAGCGGGTCGACTAGGTTGGTTCCTGCCTCGCGAATCGAGCCCGCGACTCAACGCATCTTGCTCCCCTTCCTCCGCACCGGTACGATTCAGAGATCCTGTACGAAATCAACTTTGAGCCTGTGGCTCCGCTGAAACGGAATTCGACCATGAGTTATTTGCTGATCCCTGTTGGCGCGATCGCCCGGTTGCTACCCCATCTTCCTAACTTCACGCCGATCGGCGGAATGGCCCTCTTCGGTGCCGCACACGGTTCCCGACGCAGCGCCTTCATCGCACCGCTCGTAGCATTAGCAATTAGTGACTTCTTCATCGGCCCTCACGTAACGATGCCCTTTGTTTACGCTTCGTTCATTCTCATCGCTATGGTGGGCAGGGTTTTGTTCCGCAGCGGGGTCACCACAACGCGAGTGGTCGTTGGCTCGCTGGCTTCGTCGATGATTCTCTTTATTGTCTCAAACTTCGGCGAATGGGCCATGGGAACGCTTTACCCCCCGACTTTGCAAGGTCTTATTCTCTGCTACACAATGGCGCTGCCTTACTTGTTCAACACGACGGCTGGTGACCTGTTCTACGCTGGTGTTTTCTTCGGAGGATACGCTCTCGCCAATCACTACGGCGGGATCACGGCGCAGGCGACCGGTGGGCACCAGGCAACACCCTAACTAAAGTACCCACCCGAGATCTTGCCGCATACGCGCGCCCCCGCGCCCGGTGGAGCAGATCGTGGAGAGGTGTCCGAGAGGCCGAAGGAGCGCGCTTGGAAAGCGCGTGTACGGGTAATCCCCGTACCGTGGGTTCGAATCCCACCCTCTCCGCCTTATTTCTTACGTTACCAATTCGTGTCCAATGTCGCTGTGCCGGTCAGGTCCCCAGGGCTCCTTCGCCCTCCCAGAATACCTGACTTGTCATTCTGGCTTTTCTCAAGTACGATGATTGAGACTCAGTCGCAGGAGCTGAGTTCGAACACTTACCTCATTGAATTGCACTGCGCCCCCTGATGATCAACGCATTAGTCATTACTCTTCGCGAAGGCCTTGAGGCTTTCTTGATCGTTGCGATCACCCTCGCGTACCTACGCAAGACTCAGCGTCACAAGCTAGTTCCCGCCGTATATTTGGGTATTGCTATCTCTGTGGTGGTCAGCGTGATCGCGGGTATTCTCCTCTCCCGAGCCTCTAACGCTGCACTCTGGGAAGGGATTTTGGCGCTGGCCGCAGCTGGGATGGTCACTTGGATGATCGTGCATATGTGGCGAGCGGCAAAGCATCTTAAAAGAAACATTGAGGGGCGGATCGAGGTTGCGTCGGCGCGTGATGGTACGGCCGCATTTTTCGGCGTGCTCGGATTCACGGTCCTGATGGTTACCCGAGAGGGAATGGAAACCGCACTATTGATGAACGCGCTGATCTTCCAGGTGGCCAACTCGGGGCTGCTCATCTTAGGCGCTGCTGCCGGGACGTTGCTGGCCGCATTTATCGCTTGGCTTTGGTCTCAACATGGTCACCGGGTCAACCTGGCGCGGTTTTTCCAGGTCACGGGGGTGTTCCTGCTAATCTTCGTCGGCCAATTGATCATCTACGGTTTCCATGAGCTCACCGAGGCCCACATATTTCCGTACAGCGAAACACTGCACTGGGCAACCGAGCCCTACGGACCAGATGGAATATACGGCCGTTATTTCACCTACTTGCTAGTCGCGCTTCCGCTGTCATGGTTGCTCGTCGCCAGCATGGTTGACCGGCGTCGACGACCTGTTCCAATTCGCGAAGAACCTAGCACCCGCTGAGTCCGCTTCACTCGCTCAGCGTCCACTGGTGCTCCTCGGGGGTCAATCTCCAGTTTTGTTTCGCTACCGGAGTAGCTCCAACCTTGAGGCCCCTCGGAGAGCATGGCACCATCGTGGTTCACTGCGATTTCCAAGTTATGGCCGTGCTAGGTGGGGAGTTAGCGGTGCCCTGAACCTGCAACCCGCTCTAGCAGGACCGAATTCCACCCTGAGGTGTTTGGCACTCGTGTTCGGATCGTTATGGGAAAAAACGGCGTCGGGCCCTGTGCGGTGCAGACCTGCGAACCCCGTCAGGCCCGGGAGGGAGCAGCGGTAAGTAGGCACCTGCAGGTGCCACAGACCAACCCGGCGGATGTCCCTAGGCGCGTCCGACCTTGTGTTGGCTTCGATGGGTGGTGCACGGCCGGTTTTGTGGGTTGAAGAAAGTTTTTCGGTTTTTCTATGACAGACGGCAACTACCAAGTCCTGGCACGCAAGTGGCGACCACAGAAGTTCGACCAGGTCGTCGGCCAATCAGCAATCGTCAGGACCCTGAGCAACGCCCTTGACCAAGGCAGAGTGGCACATGCCTACTGCTTTTCGGGCATCCGGGGGGTCGGGAAAACAACCATTGCACGTCTGGTAGCAAAGGGGCTTAACTGCAGCAAAACCGACGTACCCACTTCCGAGCCATGCGGCGAGTGCACAGCCTGTGTCGAGATCGAGGAGAGTCGCAACCTCGACGTTGTCGAGCTCGATGCAGCCTCGCAAACAGGGGTGGATTCAATCCGCCAGCTTAATGAGGTGGCCCGGTATACGCCTTTGCGTGACCGTTACCGTGTGTTCATCATCGACGAAACACACATGCTGTCGACCAATGCTTTCAATGCATTGCTAAAAACCCTCGAGGAACCACCGCCACATGTTGTTTTCATGCTGGCAACCACAGAGCCTCATAAGATCTTACCGACCGTCCTTTCACGTTGTCAGCACTATCCACTTGGACGCATTAGCCAGGCGGAGATCACTGGTCAACTTCAACGAATCGCCAGCGCGGAAAACGTCAGTGTTTCCGACGACGGCCTGGCGATAGTAGCGATCGCTGCTGATGGCAGCCTGCGTGACGCCCAGAGCCTTCTCGATAAGCTTATTGCCTTCGGCGGGGACCAAGTTGATGACGAAACTGTGGCAAGCCTGCTTGGGATGGTCGATCGGGAGCTTTTATTCGGCGCCACCAAACTTGTTGCCGAGCAGGATCTTGCTGGAATCCTCAAATTCGTCAACAAGATGGTGGAGCAAGGCACCGATTTGCATCAGTTTGCTCTCGGCCTTCTTGGCCACCTTAGGGCTTTACTAGTGGTAGCAACGATCGAAAAGGCTGGAGAAATCCTTCACCTTCCTGAAAACGATCTTGCACGCCTCCGGAACCAAGCGGCCATGTTCAAGATCGATGATCTCGACCGCGCTTTCGCCCTTCTTTCGGAGAGTGAGTACAAAATTAAACAATCTGAAGTGCCGCGTTATCAGCTTGAAATAGTTTTGTCCCGGTTGGCCCGTATGCCACGGTTAGAACCAATTGAAGAACTAGTTTCGCAGCTGCGATCTGGGTCTAGCGGTGGGCCTTCGGGAGGCTCTGGCCCTCAGCAGACAGGAACACAGGAAAGTAACGAGGGCGACGGCAACGCGTCGATAAGCCAGAAGGTCGATGGACCTAACAGAAATGGGGGTTTCACAACACCCACCGATCGTGGGCTAGCCATCGCACAGCCAGTTGCCCGACCGTCTCCGGATGAAACATTGTCCTCCGGTGAGGTTAAAACCAGCAATGAGACAGAATCCGTTCTGAAAAGCCCTTCTGAGAGTAGCAATGTAGTCAGTGCCGACGCAGCTGGTCACGAGTCAGTTGCGGAAAATTTGAAACCCAAAGACCCGCCGCGCGAGCGGAACGACCAACTTTGGGAACGCGCACAGGGGGAAACAATGGTCAAGAATTTTGTCGACGCCTTGCAAGGAAACCTGACTGATGTCGAAGACATTTAAAAGGTGCGGCCGATGATCAACACGAAAATGAAGAAGGTGCTTGAAGAAGCCCAGCGGATGAAGGATCAGTTTCAGCGCGACCTTAGCAAGATGCGCATATCGGCCACTGCCGGCGGAGGCGCTGTAACCGCGACAGTGAATGGGCAAAAAGAGCTCTTGGAGCTAAGCATCGATCCCGACGCGGTAGACCCTGCAGATATCGAAATGCTACAGGACCTTGTGGTCGCTGCCATCAACGAAGCGTCAAGACGCGTTGACGAGGAAATTCAGCAGAAGCTTGGTGGAATCATGGGCGGGATGAGCCTGCCCGGGATGATGGGTTAAGGAGCCGTGGCGCTCGAAGATTCAGGACCGATCGCCGTTCTCATCGAAGAACTAATCCGGCTGCCGAGTATCGGCCGTAAGACGGCACAAAGGGTAGCTTTCTATATGTTGAAGGTGCCCCAGGACCAGGCCGACCGGCTAGCGGAGTCGATTCGCGCCGTCCGATCCAGTGTCCGACCTTGCGGCATATGCAACATCTTGACCCACGAGGATCCGTGCACTTTATGCGCCGATCCGCGTCGCCAAGATGATCTTCTGTGTGTCGTCGAGGAAAGCCTCGATGTCGGGGCCATTGAGCGTACAACCCGTTTCTCGGGGCGCTACCATGTGCTCGGCCACGTGCTTTCCCCTCTTGACGGTATCGGTCCTGATGAACTCAACCTGGCCCAGCTTCTCACCCGGGTCAAGGAAGGCACCATTCGCGAGGTAATCGTCGCCACCAACCCCACCGTCGAGGGTGAAGCGACTGCGGCCTATATTGCTCGCCTGCTCAAACCACTCAACGTTACTGTTTCTCGTATCGCCACTGGAATTCCCGTGGGAGGTGATCTTGAATACGCGGACGAGGTCACCATGGCACGGTCACTGGAGGGGCGCCGCGAACTCTAGAAAACTCCACGCGGTCGTAACACCGTGCCCCAACGCCACCTGGATTCACTCATGGTTGAGAGCAGTCCCCCGCGATGCTAATTTTGATGTGACACGGGTTCTCAGCGACCCGCCAAGAATCTTTTCAGGATCCTGAGTAGCTCAATTGGCAGAGCATCCGGCTGTTAACCGGAGGGTTGCAGGTTCAAGTCCTGCCTCAGGAGCTGAAGAAAGCCCTCGGGTCGCAAACCCGGGGGCTTTTCTCTGTAAGTCTGGTTGGTATCCAGACGAGGCTTCTGCGATTATCGAAAGTCTTGAAACATTTGCATCCAATCACGCGAAACACGAGGTGCCCCGAACGAAAAGCCGGCAGGCTTCGGCATGGCCTGCCAGTAGGACCTGCGTGACCTGCTTGCGTTCATACGATGAACCTCGATGACAAAGAAAAGGTCGGTTTTCATGCATTTGGCACCCTTCCGATCGCGTACATTGTTCGGCGCATCTGCCGTAATTTCGGGGATTTTCCTGCTAGCCTCCGGCTCGACGTTTGCTGCAAAGCAACAAGTCGATGATCGTATTGTTGCCGCAGTCAATCAGTTCGCTCCGCAGATCATCGAGTACCGGCACCAGATCCATCAGAACCCAGAGCTCGGCAACCGTGAATTCGAGACCTCGGCACTAGTTGCCGAACATCTTCGGTCGCTCGGAATCGAGGTCACGACTGGGATCGCCCACACCGGAGTGGTGGGTATCCTGGAAGGTGGGCGGCCAGGACCGGTTGTAGCAGTCCGTGCTGATATGGACGCCCTCCCGGTCACCGAAGAAACTCCGTACCCATTCAAGTCGACCGTGCGGACGACTTACCTCAACAAAGAGGTTGGGGTCATGCACGCCTGCGGCCACGACATTCACACAGCGGTGCAGATGGGTGTCGCCTCGGTTCTCGCTTCGATGCGCGATGAGTTGCCTGGGACGGTGAAGTTTATTTTTCAACCCGCCGAAGAAGGACCCCCTCCGGGAGAAGAGGGCGGTGCAGACTTGATGGTCGCCGAAAACGTCCTTGAGAACCCCCGCCCGAGCGCTATCTTCGGACTCCACGCCCTCGCCGAAATGGATGTCGGCACACTTGGCTACACGTCGGGTCCAGCTCTCGCTGCCGTGGACCACTTCATCGCCAAGATTCAGGGGAAACAGGCCCACGGCGCCTACCCGCACCTAAGTGTCGATCCAGTGGTGATGGCAGCACAGGCAGTAACGGCCCTGCAAACGATTCGTTCGCGCACTCTACCGGCGCTCGAGCCTAGCGTCGTAACCGTAGGCATTATCCGCGGCGGCGAGCGTTTCAACATCATCCCGATGGAAGTCCACCTGGAGGGTACGGTACGCACGTATGACGAAGAGATTCGCGACGTTGTCGAAAGTCGTATGCACCAGATTTTTTCCGGCATCACCGCCGCTGGCGGTGGCAGTTACACCCTCGATTATGAACGTGGCTCGCCAGCAACGATCAACGATGCGGAACTCGGCGCCGCAATGCGGCCGACGCTTGAGCGTATCGTTGGAGCCGAAAACGTAGTCACCCTCGATCCGGTGATGGGCGGTGAGGACTTCTCATACTACGCCAACGAAATTCCAGGCTTCTTCTTCAGGCTCGGACAGGTTGTTCCAGGAACAACGTCAGGCGGCCATCATACCCCCACTTTTATGGCCGATGACTCGTCAGTTCCGATCGGGATGAAGGCGATGGCGGCGCTGCTTGTCGACTACCTCACGATGGAAACAGAGCGCTGATCATGAGAACAGTGGGGTACCGCGACTATTCGCCTTCTCTACAGGAGCATGATTCCCATTACTACTAAGAAGACACTAATTCCCAATAGGATCCAGAGAGTCTTCCACATTTTTCGTTTTACTAAATGAATTCCTAATATCGACACTGACGTGTTCTCCCTTGCTTTAGCGTTCGACGCGTCCGCTATCGATCAATACCTTGCGCAACAGAAACTCAATTTGCGCGTTGAGGCTACGCAGGTCGTCGTCGGCCCACCGCTTGAGAGCATCATGAACCTTTGGGTCCAGCCTTAGAAGAAAAGCTTTTCGCTCAGACACTTATGCTAATCCTGACGCTCCTGTGAGGAACATGGCCGGAAACGAGAGCTGATTGACTAAGTGTCTCAAGCAGGCCTCCCCCGGCGACTTTTAACTGTACAAACTGCCTGTGTTGACCACCGGCTGGGTTTCGGTCTCGCTGCAAAGCACGACTAGAAGGTTGGACACCATTGACGCTTTACGTTCTTCGTCGAGCTCGAGGACTTCCTTTGCCGCGAGTTCTTCAAGCGCATGCTCGACCATCCCCACAGCGCCTTCGACGATCTTGCGGCGCGCCGCGATAACAGCTGACGCCTGCTGGCGACGAAGCATCGCCTGGGCAATCTCCGGCGAGTATGCGAGGTGCGAGATTCGAGATTCGATGATCTCGATGCCGGCCTTGGCCAAGCGGTCCTGGTTCTCTTGCTTGAGGTGTTCAGAAATCTCGGGCAGGTGCCCAACCATTGACACCTCGTTCTCTTCGAAAGCGTCATAGGGGTAGTTGGTCGCTAAGTTGCGCACCGCCGCCTCGCTCTGCACGTGTACGTAGTTGATGTAGTCATCAACTTCGAAGACGGCCTCAGCAGTATCAATGACCTTCCAAACGACAACCGCGGCAATCTCGATGGGATTGCCGCGGTTGTCGTTAACCTTAAGCTTGCTGGTCTCGAAGTTGCGCACCCGAAGGGAGACACGCTCCTTTGTATAGAAAGGGTTTGCCCAACGCAGGCCCGGATCTTGCACCGTACCGATGTAGCGGCCGAAGAACTGGAGCACTCTGCCTTCGTTCGGATTAACCGTGAAGAATCCAGCGCAAAGAACCCCGACTACTGGGAGGGACAAAATACAGATGAGTCCTAAGAACCCGATTTGAAAATTGTCGCGTATATCCGCGACTATGGAGTACACGAGAATCCCCGTTACAACAATGAGGGCTAGCAATACGACAATGCCGTTGGGCGCCTGCATTTTATTCTCTGTGATCATGTCGACCTTTCTCTTTCATATGATAGTAAAATAATATTGAAATGATATCACATATTGAAATTGCTTCGTTATTTTTGAGCAGGGCGTTGGGGGTTGCGCCGGTTTCTTCTGGTCCCTGTTAAGCTTCTTGCCTCATGGGTTTCTTCTCCGACAACCTGCTTGAAGGAAAGGTGGCGCTGATCACAGGCGGCGGCACTGGGCTGGGCTTGGCAACGGCGCGAGCGTTCGGCGCCAATGGTGCCAAGTTGGTGATTGCCAGCCGCAGCGCCGAGCATGTCGAAGATGGCGCTGCGACGCTCCGCGAAGAAGAAATCGAGGCACTACCGCTGGTGTGCGATGTCCGTGAGCCGGACCAAGTCGAGGCCATGGTTGATACTGCGATCGAACATTTCGGCCGCGTTGACGTTTTGGTCAACAACGCCGCCGGCAACTTTCTAGTTCGTGCGGAAGACCTGTCCCCGGGCGGTTGGAAGGCAGTCACCCGTATAGTGCTAGACGGTTCGTGGTTTTGCTCACGCGCCGTCTATACACACATGAAGGGCCAGGGTGGCGGCAACATCCTCAATGTACTTGCCACCTACGCAACCGGAGCTGGACCGTTGACGGTTCATTCGGCTGCAGCTAAGGCCGGCGTGCTGTCACTGACCCGCACGCTGGCGGTCGAATGGGCTGACGCTGGCATTAGGGTGAATGCCATAGCACCCGGCCCCGTTGATACTCATGGAGCAGGCAGTCGCCTCTGGGACAGCGACGAAGCGCGCGCCTCAATCGCCGAGAAATTGCCGATGGGCCGTTTCGGCACCGAAGCCGAGATCGCCGATGCGGCCATTTTTCTGGTCAGCGACGCTGCTTCTTATGTAACCGGCACTATGTTGCCAGTCGACGGCGGCTTGACACTCGGAGAGGGTCACCTCGCCAACATCGAAGCAATTCAGCACCTTCTGCGGCAGTCCAAGGACTAACCACAGTCGCTGAAACTGCAGCGTTCGGACCGCCTACAAAGCACCGCCCCCGGTGTGAAAATCCGCGTCCTGCATGCTAGCCAAGTAGCTTAGAAGGCCGTATCCTTTTAAGTCTAAGCTTGAGTAATAAGCCCTAATTTTACGCTCTTCCTTTTCTCGATGAGTCCTTGTTCTAATGGACAATGGGTCCTCGGAGAAGGGTTGTGGACTGCATACGGTGTGCGACCTGTCTTCAATGCTTAACTGCCCATATCCCTTATCTCCGGATAGGCGCAACATACATTAAGAGCCATAGAGCAGAACCGTGACAAGTAACCACGACGAACTAGCCTGGCGCATCGGCGGACCGCAAGGGAGCGGTGTCGACACGGCCGCAGGTATTTTTCAGCGTTCCTGTGCTCTCGGCGGTCTCAACGTCTTCGGGCGCCGCGAATACTACTCCAACATAATGGGTCGTCACAGCTACTTCGATGTGCGTGTGGCCCACCATCCGGTACACAGCCACTGTGACGAGGTTCAGGTTCTGACGACCTTTGAAGATGAGTCACTCGCCCGTCACACCACTTCGGTGGTCGAGGGAGGAGCGCTATTCTACTCTTCTAAAGACGCCGAAGTTGAGGTCCAAGCGGTCACCTACCTGGATACCCGCGCTAAAGACGATCTGATCACCTACCTTGAGGAGCGTGGTCTTCCCGCAACGCTCAGGGGTCTCCTCGAAGATGCTCAGCAACGTGGCGTGCAAACCTACGAAGCCGACTTCGGCCAGATCGTGGAGTTGCTTGCGAGCCATCTTGAGGTCGCACCGGCACTTGCTGCTCGCACCATGAATACTCTGGCAGTGGCCATGTCGCTAGCGCTGGTTGATTACCAACGCTCCTATGTCTACGACGCACTAGCCAAGACCTGGCCGGGACGCCAGAAAATAATCGACATGAATGTCGCAGCGGTCGACATGGCCTACCAATTCGTGCGTGATACTTACGACACGTCGAAATTCGAGCATCGGTTGACCCCGTCGGGCTCGAAAGAGCCACGCATCCTGCTGAACGGAAATCAAGCGGTTGCAATGGGCAAGATCGCGGCTGGCTTAACCTTTCAGAGCTATTATCCGATCAGCCCAGCAACCGACGAAAGCGTTTATCTTGAGGCGCATGAAACTTTCCCCACCACTAACGGTGAGGAGGGCAGTGTCCTGGTTGTGCAAACCGAGGACGAGATCTCGGCCGTTTGCATGGCTGCTGGTGCGGCGCTCACCGGCGCCCGGAGTGCCACTGCCACGTCGGGCCCCGGTTTCGCGCTGATGGTCGAAGGCCTTGGCTGGGCCGGCAATAACGAAGTCCCTCTTGTCGTCACGCTGTATCAACGTGGTGGGCCATCGACCGGCTTGCCGACAAGAAGCGAGCAGGGAGATTTATTCCTCGCGCTGAACGCAGGACATAGCGAGTTCCCGCGGATTGTGGTGGCTTCGAGCGACCTCGAGGAAGCCTTCTATGACGCCGCAGCAGCGTTCAATTACGCCGAACGCTACCAGACCGTTGTCATCCACATCCTCGACAAGTCACTGTCTAGCAAGACGATGAGTGTGCCGCCATACGACCTTGAGCGAATCCGTATCGACCGTGGCGAGATTGCCTCGCCCAACGGTGCCAGTGAACACGGAAGTCTTTACCCGCGCTTCGCGCCGACCGAGTCCGGTGTCACGCCACGACCACTGCTTGGCATGGCCGGGGGAATGCACTGGCTAACCGGCGGCGAGCATACCCAATACGGGCGTGTCACAGAGGACCCAGTTGTCCGCGAACAGCAAATGGAAAAGCGCATGCGGAAGCTGGAGACAGCAGCCAGAGAAATTCCCTTTGATGAGAAACTGCAAATCTACGGCGACCCCGAAGCAGTTTTCACTGTTCTGAGCTGGGGATCAAACAAGGGTGCCATCATAGAAGCTATCGATCTGCTCGCTGAAAAAGGTCTCTCGGCTAGGCTGGTTCAGGTCCGCATCATGAGTCCGTTCCCCACTGCCGAACTGGAAGAGGTTCTAGCCACAGCTAAACCTTTAGTTGGTGTCGAGGCCAATTTCTCCGGCCAGCTTGCCCAAGTGTTACGGCAGCACACTGGCATCGCTTGCGACAAACTGGTGGTGAAGTACAACGGGCGACCCATGGCTGGTCGCCGACTATACGATACCTTCAAGACAATCATGGATGGCACTGACGAGACCAAGATCGTTCTCCGAAACCCGAACGAGTAACCAACATGCCTACTGCCACAGCGGATCGAAAGCTGACTGCCAAGGATTTCCAGGTGCCTTTCCCAAATGACTGGTGCCCCGGATGCGGTGATTTTGGCATCCTCAACGCCATCCAGCAGGCCTTCGCCAAGCTCGAACTGGAAGCTCACAAGGTCGCTGTTGTAGGTGGCATCGGTTGTTCAGGCAAAGCACCATATTTCTTCCCGGTTTACGGGGTTCATACGCTGCACGGCCGGTTATTGCCATTCGCCCATGGGATCAAGCTAGCCAACCCTGAGATGACGGTTGTGGGCGTTGGCGGGGATGGTGATGGACTCGGGATCGGCGCGGGCCACTTCGTTAATTCAGGCCGCCGCAACCTCGACATGACTTACATCCTCTTTAACAATGAGGTGTATGGCCTCACCAAGGGCCAAGCTGCGCCAACCCTGGCCATGGGCCTCCAGCCCAAGAGCCTTCCTGAACCCAACATTCAGGGACAGCTCAACTCGCTGATGATGGCAATGTCAGTGGGTTTCACCTGGATCGGACGAGGCTATTCATACAATGTAAAGAAAGTTGTTGATCTAGTTGTCGAGGCGATCCAGCATCCCGGTCTGTCGTTCCTGGACATCCTGCAACCCTGTCCAACCTACAACAATCTTCACACCAAGGATTGGTATGCTGGCAAGGACCTCAACAGCGGCCAACCTCGCATCTACTGGCTCGACGATACTGACTATGATCCAGTCATTCCTCCAGACGCTGACGAGGCAACCGCGCTCGGCAAGATGAACGAGTTTCTTACCAAGGTGCATGAGTGGGGAGATGAAATCCCCGCTGGCGTGTTCCTCGACAACCGCGCTGCCACCTCTTTTGCGGACCGCGTTGAGACCAGGATCAAAAACTACCGGGCCCAGCCACCCAACAAGCGGAGAGTCGCGGACGCATCGGGCAAGCCAACTGCTGATCTGAGCAAGATCTTTAACGAAGTACGGATGACGTAACGGGTCAGCAACCCCCCACAACGGCGAGCACTTTCCTTAGGATTTCTGCGCTCAGTTCACTCACCTCTGCCGCCGCGTCAACCGTCACCACATCGCTTTCACAAAACTCGAGAAACAGCTCCCGAACCCGACGAAGATACTCTGTCCCTTCATAGGAATCTGGCGACTCTCGCGTGGCGCGGATTCGTTCGGCAGACGTTTCTGCAGATAGATCAAGAATTAGGGTAAGGTCGGGCCTTGGCGCGAATAACTCATTGGTCTCCCGAAGTTGGTCCGTGTTGAGGCCCAACGCTCCCTGATAAGCCATTGTTGAGAAGTAGTAGCGGTCCATTACGACTACCTTGCCTGCAACCAACGACGGGCGAATGTTCTCGCGCACATCGATGCGACGGTCTTCGATGAACAGACGCGCCTCTTCTTTTGCTGAAATGGTGCGGCCGTCGCGAAATTGTTGCCTCAGCTTGTCGCCGAACACAGAATCGCCAGGCTCCCGAAACACGACCGCGTCAAAGCCGCGAGCCCGCAGCTGATCGCTCAGCAGGCCCGCCTGGGTAGATTTCCCCGAGCCGTCAATACCTTCCAGTGCTACAAGAGTTCCCATAGGGCGGCGATGGTACACTCCCGATCCAACACCGTAAATCCAACCCGCCCGGCTTGGGAGTACACGCTAACGCGGGTGCGCCCAGAATTGCTTTCCGACCGTGGTCAAGATACTTAGGGTCACCAAGCCACGACGACCGAAAACGGGGTCCCGGGTGCGCCCAGATACAAAGATCCTGTACCCTTCTTGCAAAACACTCTTGCTCATGGTCACTTTTCACGTTCTTTTTCAGTTTTCCAACCGCTCGATTCTAAGAGTCAATGGCCAAGAACTGGACCACCGAAGAAGAAGAGCATATCCGGAAGAATTTTCTGACTCAGACGTACGGTGAACTCGCCGAACATTTCAGCGTCACAGCCAAAGCGATGGAGTCAAAAATTCGCCGAATGGGATTAAAGAAGCAGGCAATCCTCGCCGAGGCAATAAGCTCCCCGGAACCCGCGCCCGTTGTACAGTACAAGAAGCCCACTGTTCCCGAAGAACCCACCGCAGAACCAATCGAAAGCATCCATAAATTGGAGCGACGAATCGAAGTGTACGAAGAGACTAAGGAAGAACGCACGGACAGGCTCAAGAAAACTCGTGCTGCTGCTGAAGTTGAAAAAGCACGACGTGAGGAGTCCAGAAGACAAGCGCCAGTTGCCAAAGCGTTGAAAAGCTTTGAGGCTGGGGTAAAGAAACTGCTTGACGGCAAGAATGCCGAGGCCGCCAAGGATTTCCAGGCTCTTCTCGACGATCCGCCAAACGATCTGGGGCTGGTGCTACGTGCCCGCCAGTATTTGTCCTCAGCCATTTCTATCGAAACAATGGAGCCCACTCTGACGAGCGCCGAGGACATGTACAACCATGGTGTTGTGCTTCTCAACGACGGTGATATCGAGGGTGCCCTTAAGATATTGGAGGTCGCTGCAAAACAGGCACCCAAGGACGATCGGATAATGTACGTGCGTGCACTAGCTTTAGGCATCTCAGGGGACGAAGAGGCTGCCACTGAACAGCTTCAAGCAGCCATAAAAGCCAATGAGACCAACCGCGTCTACGCGCATAATGATCCAGATTTCGAGCCGCTTCACGGCAACCCTCGGTTCCAAGAGCTGACGGAACCGCAGGGCGAAGACGGCATCGATTGATTCGCTCGCATGGCGCTGCACGTTCTGATCCTTGCCGCTGGTGAAGGCAAGCGGCTACGGTCCGCTCAGCCTAAGCTGCTGCATCTTTGTAGCGGGGTTCCCTTGCTCGTTCACGCGGTCCGGGCGGCTTGCGAGCTCGACACCGATTCTATTCACGTCGTTGTTGGACCCAAGGACGAGGCTTCACGCGCCGCGCTCGCCAACTACCCGGTAGCGTTTGCTGTACAGGACCAGCCTAGCGGCACTGCAGACGCTGTTGCCGCTGGGTGTGCAGCGCTTGAAAGTTCCAGTGGAACCTTGCTTGTACTTAATGGGGATTGCCCCGGGATACTAGCGTCGACGTTGCAGGTCTTTATAGCAACCTCGGCGGGGGTCGATGCATCCGTGCTTTCGGTGAAACCAGAAGGTTCGAGCGACTACGGCCGCCTCCTACGGGACGGTGACGGCAGGTTGGTTGGAATCGTGGAAGCGTCCGACGCCATGGCACACCAAGACACCTCACCAGAGGTTTGCGCGGGCGTTTACTGTTTCGATCTCGAAGCCTTAAGTGGCGTTCTCGGCAAAGTTGACGCCGATAACAACCAAGGCGAACGTTACTTGACCCGGGTGTTTTCCATCCTGTCCGCCGCCGGGGCCACCGTAAGCGCAATCCCGCATGTCGACGCCGCTGAATTGCATGGCGTTAACTCTCGAGTTGAGTTGGCTCGTGCCGAGGCGTTCTTGCGTCACCGTAAGCTAACCTGTCTAATGGAATCTGGGGTTACGGTTCAAGATCCCGCCACCACCTATGTCGACGTCGACGTTAGCGTCGGCGCCGATTCTACCTTGTCCCCTGGCACAATCCTTGAAGGGTCTACCGTTGTTGGTGCCGGCTGCGTCATTCACTCTGGTGTGCGAGTGACCGACAGCCAGATCGGTAACTACGTAACCATCCTCGATGGCACAATTGTTGAAGAGAGTTCTGTCGACGCCGAGGCAACACTAGGTCCGTATGCCAGGCTGCGCCCTGGCTCGGAAATCGGTCCGGGTGTCAAAATCGGCAACTTTGTTGAAACTAAAGCGTCACGTCTCGGAGCAGGCAGTAAGGCAGGTCATTTGACTTATTTAGGCGACGCCCATATCGGCGAAAATGTAAACATAGGCGCCGGGACGATCACCTGTAACTATGACGGCTCCAAGAAACACCGGACGGTGATTGACGACGGTGCTTTCATCGGTAGCAACACCGCGCTAGTCGCCCCGGTGCGGATCGGCAAGAACTCTTACGTCGCTGCAGGATCGACAATCACGAAAGATGTGCCCGACGGCGACCTTGCCTTAGGGCGCGGCCGTCAAGTCAACAAAGCTGGATGGGTTAAGAAGAAGGACTAAACAGATGTGTGGAATCATCGGCTACGTGGGCAACAAGCCCGCTGTGCCGATTCTCGTTAGCGGGCTCAAGCAACTGGAATATAGAGGTTATGATTCTGCTGGGCTCGCCGTGGTAAATATGAATGGCTCACTTGAGGTGCGCCGTGCCGCCGGCAAACTCGAGAATCTCGAAGCGGTGCTTGAGAACAAGCCGCTAGCTGGCTCGTTTGGCGTCGGGCACACACGCTGGGCTACACACGGTGTGCCCTCTGAGGAAAACGCCCACCCGCACCGGGATTCCGCGGGCAAGATTGTCGTGGTGCACAATGGCATCATCGAAAACTATCTGGCGCTGCGGGAACGTTTAACAACTTCCGGTCATCAATTCGTCACCGATACTGACACCGAAACAATCGTCCATTTAGTTTCCGAGTATTTCGAGGGGGACTTGGAAAGTGCGGTTCGGCGAGCTCTTGGAGACCTCACTGGTATCTATGCCATCGCTGCGATGGCTGTAGACGACCCCCAAAAAATTGTCGCTGCGCGCCAAGGCCCTCCTCTTGTTGTCGGACTGGGGAACGACCAGCAGTTTGTCTCCTCAGATGTCACTCCTATCCTTTCTCACTCCCGTCGAGTGATCTTCCTTGACGATGGCCAAGTCGCCACAATTAGCCCTGAAGAAGTAAAGCTTACCGATTTGGCTGGCAACCCCGTAAAGGCCGAGCCTCAGCAGATTACCTGGGACCCGGTAACGGCTCAAAAAGGTGGTTTCCGACATTTCATGCTCAAAGAAATTAATGAGCAGCCAGAGGCGGTGCGCGACAGTTTAGTGGGGCGCCTGGAGCGAGGCGCTGGAACTGTGGATCTCCCGGAGCTGGAGATAGCTGGCAAGACGCTCGATAAAAAAATGGCCGGTTCTTTGTCGAAGTTGTTTCTCCTTGCTTGCGGAACCTCCTGGCATGCTGCTTTGGTTGGGAAATTCTGGATCGAAAGCCTCGCCCAACTTCCAGTAGAGGTCGACTACGGTAGCGAATTCCGTTATCGGGATCCCTTGGTGCCGGATAACGCGGTGGCGCTATCCATTACGCAATCAGGTGAAACAGCAGACACACTCGCTGCTATGCGTGAGGCCAAGGAAAAAGGCGCCTCGCTGTGGACAATTTGCAATGTTGTCGGCTCGATGGCGACACGTTTGGCGGATGGAACCATTCACACCCACGCAGGGCCGGAGATAGGTGTTGCTTCGACCAAAGCTTTCACTACCCAGCTTGCTTGTCTCTACCAGCTCGCACTACGCCTGGCACAACTGCGGGGAACGCTGGCCCTTAATGAAATTCGTGCCCGGGTCGAGGGGCTCGCACATATCCCGACGGCGATTGAGCATACGCTTCGACAAGAAACCAAGCTCGTAGAATTGGCGCATCGACTATCGTCCCGGCAAAACTTCCTTTATCTCGGCCGAGGCATGCTCTACCCCATAGCTCTTGAAGGTGCTTTGAAACTAAAGGAGGTCTCCTACATTCACGCGGAAGGGTACCCGGCGGGTGAGATGAAACACGGACCGATCGCACTAATTGAAAAACGGTTGCCAGTTTTGGGGGTCGCGCCACAGGGGCCTTGGTATGAAAAAATGTTCTCTAATTTGCAAGAGGTGCGCGCCCGCGAAGGCTACCTGGTGGGACTGGTAACAGAGGGCGATACCCGGGTCGCGGACATAGTTGACGCTGTTATCGAAGTCCCTGAGTGCGCCCCAGAGCTAGCACCGATTCTATGTTCTGTTCCCCTCCAGCAGCTCGCGTACCACATAGCCGTGCACCGCGGCTGCGATGTGGACCAGCCTCGTAACCTCGCGAAGAGCGTCACGGTGGAGTAGAAGAAAACAGAGAATAAGAAGGAGTAGTTTGGAACAGTGATTAAAAAGTTAAACCTTAAAAAATTTTTGTTATACCTTCATTTAGGTTGTTTGTTTATATTAATTGGATACGGAATCAATGATTAC
>Ga0209228_1000712_pt1 | contig 17128 bp, 13 predicted proteins | sample METZYME_3_150m_FD_187547 | JGI IMG/M metagenome (GOLD analysis project Ga0209228, IMG submission 187547) | Marine microbial communities from oxygen minimum zone in mesopelagic equatorial Pacific - METZYME_3_150m (SPAdes) (version 2) | ecosystem: Environmental > Aquatic > Marine > Oceanic...
TGCCACGAGGGTGAGACAGTCGATGTCATGGAACGGGTGCTAGACCCAGCCAACGGCATCCCGCCGATCAGAGTTGACTCGGCGGCCTGGGAGGCCAACACGGTCCGAGGCGACGACCTCGACACTGCACTGCTCCCGATTCCCACCCACTCTCGGGGCGACGGCGGGGCGTTTATCACCGGAGCGGTAACCGTCGCCCGCGACCCCATATCAGGCCGGGGAAACCTCAGTTACAACAGGATGCTCCGGCTCGACGAACAGACCTTCGGTTTCAACGTCAACGAGTGGCGTGACGTGGGGACCTTCTGGAAATCACGCGACGATCCCGACGCTCCCTTTCCAATCGCCCTGGCCATCGGACTCGACCCGGCGATCATGATCGCCGCCGGAGTCAAGACCCCGGTAGACGAGCTGTTCATCGCCGGGGCCATCCGCGGCCAGGGAATAGAGGTTCGGCAAGGACTCACCATCGACGTCGACATCCCGGCGGCGGCCGAGATCGTCGTAGAGGGCCTATTGCACCCGGCCGATCGTCGATCCGAAGGACCACTGGCCGAGTTTCACGGCTACCACGGCGAGGCCTGGAACAGCCCCACCCTCGAGGTCACCGCGATCTCGTGGCGCGACAACCCCATCTACCAGACGATCATCCCGGGATGGTACGAGCATGTCTACCTGGGCAACGTGCTACCCCGGGAACCGCTTCTCCGCCGCTTCGTGCGCCACCTGGACCCCACCGCCGATGTACACATCCCCGCCTACGGCAACGGCTTCCTGGCCGTGGTCCAGATCGAAAGAGACAACCCGGGCGCCCCGAAAAACCTGGCCATGGCGGCTATGGCCGCCCACATCAACATCCGCAACGTGATCGTCGTCGACCGCGACGTCGACATCCACCAACCAACCGAGGTCCAGTGGGCCCTGACCAACCGCGTCCACTGGTCCGACGACGTGTTCACCGTCCCCGGCGCCCAGGGCCACGAAATGGACCCCACCGCCGACCAGCGGGGGATCAGCACCAAGGTGGGGATCGACGCCACCTACAAGCGGGAACGACGCGAATACGGCGAGCGAGTGGCCTACCCCGCGATCGACCTAGCCGACTACCTCAGATGAGGAGAACGCTCAACCGGCGGCCACCATGGCCGCCGTCCGTTCGATGAGCGCCGCTGCCCCCTCTGCCCTCTGCACTGGGAGCTGGAATTCGTCAACCCCTTGTCGAGCGAGTAGATCACGGAGCTCGGCACCGGCCTCTTCTGGCGTACCGACAATCGTGAACTGGGCCACCCATTCCTCACGCACCAGATCAGCTCCGGCGGCCGCTCCTCCTTCAGCGAGGGCCTCCCGAATCCCATTAGCCTCGGCTTCGGTCATTCCGATTAGTTCCCGGACCTCAATCGGAGAATCAACCAGCCGGAAACTCAAAGAAGCACGAGCCTCTCGGAACTCCTCCTCTGAGGTAACCAACATTGTTGAGTAGGTGATCAAGAATCGCCGGTTCTGACGTCGTGCAGCAGAACGCAGAGTCGACACGTGTCCACCCAGTAAATCTTTGTGGATATAACTCAGGTTGAATCCATCAGCTACCTCACCGCCAAGGGCAACCATCCGCGGGCCACGTCCCGCCAGAATGACCTCAATGCTCGACCGACCGAAGTCAAGTGATGCCGATTTGAGCGAAAACACCTCGCCATCGAGATCCACGATCTTCCCAGCGAACAGATCCCTCAAGGCCGAGACCATGTGGCCAACAGTGACCACGGGCCGACGACGGTCAATACCCAACGGGTCGAGGGTCAGCCCCCCGCCGGCCCCCAGCCCCACGAAGGCCCGGCCACCGGACAGCTCGTCGATTGTGGCCACAGCCGCGGCGGTCACCCCAGGGTGGCGCACGTACGGGTTGGTGATCCCCGGTCCGAGCAGGATCCGCTCGGTGGCCAGTGCGATGGCGGTCAGGGTCACGTAGACATCGCGGGTGACCAGTCCTTCGTCGTACACCCAGCACCGGCGGTAGCCGAGCCGCTCGGCCAGGACGGCCAGGTCGGCCACCTCGGCCACCGGACCTTTCGGCATCAGGTTGACGCTGAGAGGGAGAGTCACCGACCGACACCTAACACGGAAGCGGACCCGTTCAGACTGCCTGAGAGGTCACCCAGAACCGTATCGGCGACGTTACGTCCAGCCATACCGACAATCCCTGCCCCTGGATAGGTGCCCGCGCCAGAAAGGTACAACCCGTCCACTGGTGTCCTGTAGCGGGTGAGCTCCGGCTGGCGACCGAAGAAGACGGCCAAGGGCGACGCTCCGAACGAGGGGGTGTGTCCCCGGTGCATGGCAAAATCCGCCTCGTATCGGTCGGGGGTCATGGCACGCCATGCCGTTACCAGGTCACGCGCTCCCGGCTCCATAAGGTCAGCCCACAGATTTAACCAGCGTTCGGGTTCGCTTGAACCGGGCCACCCGCCAGCAAGGGAGTAAGGCGTAAATAATGCCTCGAGGCTGAGGACATGGCTGCCAGGTTCCGGCGCCATGGCCGGGTCGGGAACCGATGGGATGTCAAGAAGCATTGTGGGCTGGGAAGCCACACGGCCCTTATCCCGAAGTTGGTGAGCCTCAACGAGTTGTTCTGGACTGGGGCACACGACGATCGTCTGGCCGAGCGGGTTGAGTCCTGGGTGGCGATCCCGCAGAAGATCAGCCCACCGGGGCACGGGTAGACCGGCCAACACCCCATCGACCTTGGATTCATATCCTTCAGGAACCGGCCGTAGCCGCCATCGGTCTGCCAGCCGCCGGGCCGAGGCCGGGGGGTCGTCCATCCAGTCGACGAACACCCGGGCCGGGTCACAAGCCGCCACCACGACAGCAGCCGAAAGAGTTTCGCCAGTAACCAGCCTGACCCCGGCAACCGATCCGGACTCAATAACTAGACCGTCAACGCGCGCTCCACATCGAACCCGACCTCCAGCCATCTCAAACGCGACTCGGACAGCGTCGGTAAGCGCCCCGCTCCCCCCAACCGGTCGACCGCTACGAACCAGGTGCCTCGTGGCGTAGCCAATCGCTGCCAGGCCTGTACCGGGGGTTTCGGGAGCAAGACCCCAGACCGTCGGGCCGACCGTCACCGCAGGCATGATGAGCCGCCAGTCGTCGAAGTAGCGGCCAAGTACTTCGACGAGGCTGCGACGGGACCATTCGAGCAACCGCGCGAGGCCGCGGGGGTTCCGACGCAACGCGGTTGCCGCGAAACGAGCAGCCGAAGGAGGGGTCCGAACCATGTCCAAAGCCAGTCGCGCTACAGGCATCGCGTCGACCAGATAGCGCCGATAGGCGTTGGCCTGATCCGGGTACGCCTCAGCCAGGCCCCCGAGGGTTCGATCTTGGTCGTGGAAGATCACCCACGGGTCACTTCCATCGTGAAACGTCCAGATCGACCCGGCCTCCGGCTCAACGTAACGCAGACCGTGTTCGACCAGATCAAGCTCGTCGATGATTGGCATTGCCCGGACCAAGGTGTGATCGCAGTGACAGGTATTGAAGCGGGCACCAAGGTCGCCAACCGTCGACGCACAGCCACCAACGTCAGGGGCAGCTTCCAGCAGCAGGGTGTCCACGCCGGCCCGAGCGAGGTAGGCAGCACAGATAAGTCCGTTGTGGCCACCACCGACAACAATCACATCGGCTTCCATCAGCGTTGGTTCCCAAACCACCAACCAGTTCGGTGGGTCCTCAAGGCGGTTCCTGTCCCTGCATGGTCCCGATTAGGGCTCCGCGGTCGCTTCAGCATCTGCTGAACCTACTTCCCGCCTCCCCCAACCCGTGACGGCCCATACACTCCGCCGATGGATCTGGAAGGGGCCACGGCCATGGTCACTGGCGCAGCCAACCGCATTGGGCGGCACATCGCGCAGGGACTAGCCGACGCAGGCGCAAATGTCGCCATTACCTATCGGAGTTCCCACGACGCTGCCTTGAACACTCTGGAGGATCTTTGCAATAGAGGCGTTGACGCCTGTGCTATCGAGCTTGACCTAACCAAACCGGCGGACTGCGCTAGAGCCGTGGAACAAGTCGAACGGGATCTCGGTCCAGTAGACGTTCTGGTCAATAACGCTTCCTCATTCACCCCCACACCATTCCCAACCATGGACCATCAGGGGTGGTACGACTCCTTCGACGTCGTACTACACGGCCCCTACCACCTATCAAACTCGGCAGCTCCTGGGATGATCCGGCGTGGCACCGGGTCAATCATCAATCTGGTCGACCTCTCGGCTTGGCATCCTTGGCCCAACCGGAGCGCTCACTCCGTGGCCAAAGCAGCCCTTCTAGCCCTCACTCGACAACTAGCAGTCGAACTGGCACCGACAGTTCGCGTCAATGCCATTGCCCCGGGGCCAACGATTCCGGCAACGCGCTTCACCCAAGAACAAATCGAGCACCTGGCCCAACGGACCCTCAAGGGAACCTGGGGAGACGCCAAGCAGGTAGCAACTGCGGTGCGCTTTCTCGTCGAATCCGACTTTATGACCGGGGAATGCATCACAATCGACGGTGGCGAGAGATGGGCTCACGTTCGCAGTCGCTTCCTCGAGGAAGAGAGCGGGGAATAGCTCAAGACATTCGTGCCGACAATCTCCAATGTCGTCGCGACCCCCACCACTGTCTTGAGCCATAGTCGCTGGCGACTCAATCCTTCTCGCGCCGAATGAGGGAGACCGCCACCCCTAAGCCCCCCAGGGCGATAGCCACGCTCGGAACGTGAGCCCACGCCAAACCGTCTCCCACCGCGGCCATGGTCTCGACACCGACCATGACGTCCTCTCCGGCCAGCACGCCCCGCACCGTCTCCACGTCACCCACCTGGGCCTCCACCACCGACAGGATCACCGCTCCTCCGAGTGCTACTGCCAACGTGAAACTCAGGTTGCGTACGAACTGGTGGGCCGCGTTCACCCGACCCATCTCGGATTCGTCACAGGTCGCCTGCATAAGGGTCAGGGAGGCTGTAGACACCAAGCCGATTGAGAGGCCCACGAGGGTGAACACCCCCAGGATCAGGGCCAGTGACCGTTCTCCGGCCACCAACACACCCGTCGCGACAAGGGATGGCACACCCAGCGTGGCACCAAGCAGGATGACCGCGGATTCCCTCCAGTGGTTCAACAGTCGACTGAACATGAAAGAACCAGATGTCCACCCCACGCTGAGGAACGTGATCGAGAAGGCGGCGAACTCAACCGAGCGCCCCCTGGTGAGTTGCACATAGAGGGGCAGGTAGTTGTCAACGGCCAGTCCGGCAATCAGCACCAATCCTGAGGCGAGGTGAACCCAAGCAAGAGGGAAACGGGTGATGTGCGTCCGGGCCAGAATCGGTTCGTTTACCCGCCCGGCATGCCACCAGTAGACGCTCCCAGCGGCAACGGCCAGCGCCGCTGTACCACCGGTTACCGACCACCGAATTCCGACCTGGCCGACGGCGACCAACAAAAGCGTGACAATCGAAGAGATCAGGGCCACCCCCACCCAGTCGGTGCTGATCGAAGTTGGCCGACGGCGCGTCCCCGGCAGGGTGGACCAGCCGATGGCCAGAGCCAGGGAGGTGAGGGGTAGTTGGACAGCAAACACGAAACGCCATCCTTCAACCGCAAGCAGCAGTCCAGCCAGCGCCGGTCCACCGAAACTCATCACCCCCCAAACCATGGAGACAGCCGCAAACGCCCTCCGTCGCAACTGGGCCGGATAGGCGATACCGACGGTGGCTAGGACCACGGCCATCACCAGTCCACCCCCGAAGCCGTGCGCCACCCGGACCGCCACCAACAACGGCATGCTGGGCGCCACGGCAGCGCCGGCACTGGCTATTAGGAACCAGAGGCCGGCCACCCGGAAGGTGCGTCGCACTCCGATCGCGTCGATGGCCGGACCTCCGATCAGGACGGCCACCGCAGAAGTTCCCAGATAGGTGGTCGAGACCCACGGCAGCAGGCTGACATCACCGAGGTCGGCAGCGATGCTGGGCAGGGCCGCGATGACCGCCATTCCGTCGAAGGCGGCCAAGCCCTGCACCACCACCATGGCGATCGTCACCGGAAGAAAGTGACCTGTCCAGATCCCCAGGCCGGGGTTTTCGGAGACGACGGCGCTCAGTCGAACTCGGGCAGGACGTCGGTCGCTAGCCGATGCACTTGCTCTTCTCCGGCTTCGTAACTGTCGCCCGGCATCATCGGGAACAACAAGAGGTTCTCCACACCCAGCAGGTCCCGATACCACTGGATCTGTTGACCGACGTCGTCCGGGGAGCCGACGATCCAGATCTTCTGTTCGAGGGACTCCTCAAGGGATGGAATCAATCCGGCCTTGGCCGGCTTTCCGTCCGGACCCATGTAGCCCTTGCTCCAGCCATAGGGGCCGAGGAACTTCCACATCTCGTCGTGACCGGGACGAACCCTGGCCATCGCCTCCTCGCGGGTGTCTGCCACGCACACACACCGGACCAGCGCACGCTTCTCCCCCGGCTCCAGAGTCCGACCGTGAGATTCCTCAAAGATCTCGGCAAACCGGTCCCAGCTCCGCTTGAGGAACGTGGGGTGGGTGTTCCAGAACACGCCACCCCAGCCCCGGCGGGGTACCTGCTCGAGGGTGGGTGGAGAGGTGATGGCCTGCCAGGTCTCGAACGGGTAGAGGGGCCGGGGTACGAGCGTCAGTTCCTGGACTGTTCCGCCGCGGTCCGGAATCCCGGGTGGCGGCAGGTCGTAGACCTCGCCGTGGTAGGCGAAACGTTCCTCGGTGAGAGCCAGTTGGATCACGTCCATGGCCTCGTCGAACTGCCTGCGGTTGGACTCGTCGGCGGTCGCCTTATCGGGGTTGTCAAAACTCCCGATCCGGGTACCCAGCGTCTCGGACTCCCGTGGAACGGTGCCCCGGCCGACGCCAAGGATTCCCCGGCCTCCGGAAAGGTTGTGCAGGGTGGCGAAGTCTTCGGCCAGGCGGAGCGGATGCCACTGAGGGACGATGTTAAAAGCCATCCCGATCCGGATCCTCTGGGTGCGCTCAGCTATGACCGCACCCAGGAGGATGCCGTTGGGAACCACTTCGTAGCCCTCGTGCTGGAAGTGGTGCTCGGCAAGCCAGTAGGAGTCGTAGCCCAAATCGTCACAGATCACGGCCATGTCGATGACCCGCTCCGTGGCCTCCCACGCTTCCTCGCTGGTGGACCGGCGGTCGGTGGATGCCGGCGGGCCGGAACCGGCGTCGCCCATCTCCACCCCGCCAAAAAGGAACACGCCGGTTCGCATCAAACCACTCTAGGCAAGAGCCAACTTCCCAGTCGCAGCCAACGATCATTATGATTTCCGACCACCGAATCCTGACCGAACCGAATCCGAAAAAGCGTCGTGCCGTGGCCAGGAGATACACAGAGGAAGAAGTTTGACTACCGACTCCATCGAGACACACAGTGGCTCCCTAGCCTTCGAGGCCATCGGGATGACCTTTCCGGACGGCACAGAAGCACTCCGGGAAGTCACCTTTTCCCTAGAAAAGGGCGAATTCGTGACGGTCGTCGGCCCATCAGGCTGTGGCAAGTCAACTCTGCTCAAGATCGCATCTGGACTGTTGGAGCCGACCGCCGGGTCGGTCGACATCGACCGTGAGCGGCTCGGCTACGTCTTCCAGGACGCGACCCTGCTCCCCTGGCGGACCGTTCAGGGCAACGTGGAACTGTTCGCCGAACTCCACGGCGTCCCGCCCGATGAGCGGCGCCTCCTGGCCCGGGAGACTATCGACCTGGTTGGCCTGCAGGGCTTCGAGGGCCACTACCCGAAATCCCTTTCCGGTGGGATGAGGATGCGCTGCTCCCTGGCCCGATCACTAACCCTCAAACCACCGGTGTTCCTGTTTGACGAGCCGTTCGGGGCCGTTGATGAGATCACCCGGGAGCACCTCAACGAAGAGACTCAGCAACTGTTCCGACAAGAGGGGTTCGCCGGGCTTTTCATCACCCACTCGATCAGTGAAGCAGTGTTCATGTCCACCCGGGTGCTGGTGATGTCAGCCCGACCGGGGCTGATCGTGGCCGAGTTCGAGGTTCCATTTGACTACCCGCGTCCCCCGGAACTGCGGTTCGACCCGACATTCGCCGAGCTCTGTGGACAGGTGTCCCATGAACTACGGGGGTACCACTCGTGAACGGCCTCAACGAAGACCCATCGGCTGGGACCTCCCACCGGGCCGGCCGACCCAGCCGACTTCGAAAGGCCCTTGGAGTGACCTTGCCGCCAGTGGTGGTCTTGGTCGGGTTGGTCGGGGGCTGGTACTACGTCACCTACGGGGTGCTCACCGAAACTCGTCGGTTCCTGCTGCGACCAGTCCACAAGGTGATCGAGGTGGGATTCCTGGACGGGGGGAATCGAACCGACGCGTTGGAAGCCCTGTGGTCCAGCACCCGGGTGGCCTTCATCGGTCTGGTTATCGCCATCTGCATTGGATTCTCGCTAGCCATCCTCATGAGCCAGGCCAAGTTCTTCGAGCGGGCCATCTTCCCCTACGTGGTGGTTGTCCAGGCGATGCCCATCCTGGCCATCGTGCCGCTGATCGTCTTCTGGTTCGGCACAGGCCAGCAGGCGCGGGTCATCGTGTGCGTAATCATCTCGCTCTTCCCGTTGGTCGCTAACACCCTCCACGGGCTGCAATCGGCCGAGCAGGGGATGCACGACCTGTTCACCCTGCACCACGCCAGCCGGTCGGTCAGGTTGCGCAAACTCATGTTCCCAGCCGCGCTGCCGTTCATCTTCACCGGCCTCCGGATCTCGGCCGGATTGTCAGTGATCGGAGCCATCGTCGGTGACTTCTTCTTCGCCCGGGGCGATATCGGGATCGGCCAGTTGCTGCGACGGCACGCCAACCAGCTCAACGGTGAGGAGCTCCTGGCCGCCGTGATCCTCTCATCGGGGCTCGGGGTGACGGTCTTCCTGCTCTTCGGCGTCATCCGGGACCGGGCTGTGGGGCGGTGGCACGAGGCGACATCCGGCGGGTCCTGACCACTCGACCGGCTCAGCGAGCGGCCACCACAGCGACCTCGATCTTCCACGACGGCTGGGCCAGTTCGGCCACCACCACCAAGGTGGACGCAGCCAGATGACCGCTGAGGGCCTGATCCCGGGCCTCCATCACCGGCGCAAGGTCCTGGCCGGGAACCACGTAGGTGGTCACCGACACGACATCGGCCATACCCAGGCCCGCCTCGTCGAGGATGGCCGCCAGGTTGGACCACACCACCTCGGCCTGGGCGGCAATTCCTTCGGGCACCATTCCGTCGGGCCCCACTGGAACAACCCCTGAGGTGTACAACAACTGCTCCGGCCCGTCAGCCAGAACCCCGTGGGCGTAGTGGGCGGCCGGGGGCGCGATGCCGTCGGGCCGGACGGGAGTGAGGTCCACGGCGGGGGACGCTAGCGCTATGTCCCTCGGGCTAGCGTCCCCCGCCGTGGACTCCCGGATCGCCCTCTATTTCCAGGACAAGCATTCGATCGCCTACGAGTTGGAAATGGCGCGGTATGCCGAGGAGCGGGGCATCACCGAGATCTGGCAAGCCGACACCCGCCTGGCCAGAGACTGCGTGGTCATGATGAGCGCCCTTCTTACCGGTACCGAAACCACCCGGGTCGGATCCGGGGTGCTACCGATCTGGACCCGTAACCCGGCGGTTATCGCCGCCACGTGGAGCACTCTTTGGGAGATGGCCGGCCCCGACCCGGATGGGCGCGGACGGGTGATGCTGGGCCTCGGAGCCTGGTGGGAGCCGATCAGCTCACGGGTAGGCGAGAGACGCCACCGTCCCCTGCAGGCCATGCGGGAAAACATCGAGGCCATCCGGTGCCTGTTCAGCATGGAAGAAGTCAGCTATGCCGGCGAGTTCGTCAACCTGGACCGGGTCCGCCTGGACGTGGCCTACGGCGATGTCGGACCACGGGACGTCCCGATCTACCTGGGGGCCACCGGACCGAAGATGTTAGAGCTGGCCGGTGAGATCTGCGACGGAGTGGTCCTGAACTACGTGGTCACCCCCGACTACATCCGCCGGGCCATTGACCGGATAGCCGCAGGGGCAGCCCAGGCAGGCCGTCATCTCGACGAGATCGACCGACCAGAGTTGCTGGTTTGCTGCCTGTCCGACGATGACCCGGACGAGGCACTTCGGACCGGGAAATCTTTGGTGGCCTACTACCTGGGCACCGAGCCGCACATTGTGGAAGCCAGCGGGGCCGACCCGGACCTGGTGGCACGGATCGCCGAGGTTGTCGGATGGCCGGCCACCGAGGCCGACTATCGGAAAGCAGCCGACCTTGTTCCCGGCGACCTCGCCCGCTCGCTCATGGCTGTCGGCACCACGGCCCAGTGCCGAGACGCCGTGGCGGCCTACCTGGACGCTGGAGTGACCTGTCCGATCCTCTATCCGCTCATGGATGACATGGTCCCGGTCATTGATGGCTTCGCCGGCTGGGCCCCCTGATGACCACCACCCTCCTCGACGGTGGCGCGGTGGTCACCGTCGACGACGAGGGCACCGTGCAAGACCCCGGGTGGGTCCTGGTCAACGATGATCGGATTGCCCAAGTGGGTGGCGGCCCCGCCCCGGCCGAGGTCTGCCGGACCGCCGACGAGGTGATCGAAGTGTCGGGTTGCGCGGTCATGCCCGGCATGGTGAACGGACACACCCACTTGTTCCAGACCCTCTTCCGGGGCCTGGCCGACGATAAACCGCTTCTCGACTGGTTGCGCGACTGCATATGGCCGGGGGCCACCGAACTGGACGCCGAGGCGGCGCACGCCGCGGCGACCCTGGGGCTAATTGAGAACCTCCGGGGTGGCGCCACCACCGTCGTAGACCACCAGTACATCCACGCCGATCCGATGATCGACGATGCGGTGTGTCGCGCCGCAGCTGAGGTCGGTGTGCGTTTCGTACTGGCCCGAGGGTGGGCCGATCGCAACTACCACCCACCGCTGACTGAATCGGCCGACACGGTTCTCCGGCGGATCGGCCCGGTGGCCGAGGCCTGGCACGGAGCCGAGGATGGCCGGATCCGGGTCGGCCTGGCTCCTCTGATCCCTTGGGGGTGCTCGGACGACGCCATGCGGGCCACCGTGGCAGCCTGCCGATCCTGGGGTGGCTCCACCCACCTCCACTGCGCCGAGACGGCCATTGAGGTGGAGATGAACCTCGAGGAGCGTGCGCTACGCCACGTCTACTGGCTGGAGTCGCTGGGGGTGCTCGGTCCCGACGTACAACTGGCCCACGCAGTGTGGCTCGACGACGGAGAACTCGACCTAGTCGCCCGACGGAACGCTTCGGTGGTGCACTGCCCGGTTTCCAACATGTACTTGGGTTCCGGGGTGGCCCGGGTCCGCGACATGCTCGACCGGGGCATAACCGTGGCCCTGGCTACTGATGGGCCAGGTAGCAATAACCGGCAGGACATGTTCGAGGCCTGCAAGACGGCTGTGCTGCTCCAAAAAGTCAACCAACTAGACGCCACGGTTCTTCAGCCCGAAGAGGTTCTGGCCATGGCCTGCCGGAACGGAGCCCACCTGGTCGACCAAGGTGACGATCTGGGGACCGTCGAACCGGGACGCAAAGCCGACCTGGTGGTAGTCGATCTCGGCTCGCCGTTCGTCGCTCCGGTCCACCGGGTGCCTTCGGCGCTCGTCTACTGCGCTACGCCCCGCGACGTTCTCCACGTCATGGTCGACGGACACCTGCTGCTCAGGGACCGCCAGCTCACCCGGATCGACGAGGAGGTCGCCCTCCGTCGAGCCGAGGAAGCGGCCCGACGGGTGTTCACCAGGGCAGGCATCAGCACTCGCCTAGCCTGATCCGGACCCCGACCCGCCGGTCAGACCGGCATCAGTGGTAATTTTGGTTTCAGATAATCCAGCGACGCTCGACCGCGAGGCGCATCCCCGGGAGAGCCGAGCATGACCCACCGGGGATTCGTTCCGCGGCGAGGACGCCAATGCCTCGAGCACTCACCTACCACCGGCCGGCCTCCCTGGACGAGGCACTAGCCCTCCTGGCCCTGGACGACCACGTCCCTCTGGGCGGCGGCACAATCCTCAACGCCGACGACGACCCCACACCGGTCACCATGGTCGACCTACAGGCCCTGGACCTAGGTGGCATCACCCCCGATGGTGACGAAATCACCATCGGAGCCACCACCTCGCTTCAAGAAATCGCCAACGATGACCGGGTACCGGAGGTGATCCGGCGAGCGGCCAGGGCTGAGTTGCCCAGTACCCTGCGGACACTGGCCACCCTCGGCGGAACGGTGGCCGCGGCCGGCCCAGACAGTCTCCTGTTCGCCGCCCTCCTGGTCCATGAAGCACGGGTTGACTCTGTCGGCCCCGACGGGAAGTCGGACCATGCCCTGGCCGACCGACCGGTCGGCGCTGGCGAACTGGTGGTCTCGGTGTCGATGGCCGCCGATGGTTTCTCAACCCACGAGGGCACCGGGCGTACTCCGGCCGACACCCCGATCGTTTCGGCCACCGCCCGACGGACCGATCAGAGGGTGCTCCTGGCCCTGACCGGGGTAGCCGACAGGCCGACGCTCGTCGACCCGAACGACCCGACCGTGTCCCTCGACCCGGTGGGCGACTTCAGGGGAAGCGCTGGCTACAGGCTGCACCTGGCTGCCGTGCTGGCTGCCCGGGTGGTTACCGCCACCGGAGGTGGGACCTGATGGAGATCACCCTCGAGCTCAACGGCGTCAGCCGCACCCTGGAATGCCAAGTTCACGAAAGCCTGTCACGGGTCCTTCGCCGGGAAGGAATGGTCAGTGTCCGGTTCGGTTCGGCCTCCGGTGAGACCGGCGCCGCGGCAGTGCTCCTCGACGGGCGGTTGGCCAGCAGCGAGGTGATCCTGGCCGCCCAGGCCGACGGACACTCTGTGACCACCGTCGAGTCGCTCAACACCGACTCGTCGCTCCATCCCATCCAGGCCGCTTTCGCCGCCACGGGGGCCATGCAGTCCGGGTACTCGACGCCGGCCATGGTGTTGGGCACCCTGGCCCTACTGGAGGCCAACCCCGACCCGGACGACGAGACCATCAGAGACATGCTCTCGGGAATCTTGGACCGGGAAACCGCCTACGTGAAGCCGGTCGCCGCCGTTCGCCAAGCGGCCTCCGTATTGCGGGGTGCCGAGGCGGAACCGTTCCGACCGCTGATCACCGATGCCATGACCGATGGGCGGAACCCGGTCGATGTCGACCCGGCTGATCCAGCGCCCGAAGCGCCTTCCGCCGTTCCCCGGTTGGTGCCATCCCGTGATGTCCCACCTACCTCGGTGGTCGGCCAACCCGAGGTCAAGGTGGACGCTCTTCGCCTTGTCAAGGGGAACCCGGCTTTTACCGCCGACTTCGAGACACGGGGCCTGTTGCACGCCAAGGTCCTGCGCAGCCCCCACGCCCACGCTCGGATCACGGCCATCGACGACTCGGCAGCCCGGGCGCTGCCCGGGGTACACGCGGTGCTCCACCACGGGAACGTGGAGCGAATCAAATACGCCTCGGGAGGCCAGTCGTATCCGAACCCCAAGCCCTACGACCAGGTGAGTTTCGACGACAAGGTCCGCCACGTCGGCGACCGGGTGGCCGCGGTGGCCGCCGATACCCCAGAAATCGCCGAAGAGGCCTGCCGCCTAATCCAGGTGGGCTACGAGGTGCTGCCCGCGGTGTTCGACGAGCTGGAGGCGGGGGGCGAGGGGGCACCGGTCATCCACGACGAGGCCGACACGGTCGATATCGCCGACAGGGAAAACAACCTGGTCCACCACATCTACGCACAGCGAGGCGACGTGGATGCCGCACTGGCCTCAGCCGAGAAGGTCTACGAGCAGACCTTCCGGGTTCATCAGGTCCAACAGTGCCCAATCGAACCGCATATCTCGGTGGCCTGGCTGGATAGTGACGAACGACTGGTGGTGCGCACCGCCACCCAGGTGCCGTTTCATACCCGCCGGATGCTGGCACCCCTGATTGGCATGGACATCAAAGACGTCCGGGTGATAAAGCCCCGGATCGGCGGTGGCTTCGGGGTGAAGCAGGAGATGCTGATCGAGGACATCGTGGCCCATCTGGCCATCGCCACCCGCCGCCCAGTGCAGTTGGAGCTGACCAGGGCCGAAGAGTTCTATGCCAGCCGGACCCGCCACCCTCAGACCCTCACCTACCGGACCGGGATCGACGTTGACGGCAACCTGGTCGCCCAGGAGCTCCGGCTGGTCGGCAACACCGGCCCGTACGGCACCCACGGGTACACGGTGCAGGTGGTATCCGGACTACGGGGGTTGTCTTCATACAACTGCGACAACAAGCGCTTCGACTGCGATGTGGTGTACACCAACATCCCGGTCCCTGGCGCCTACCGCGGCTACGGAGGCCCTCAAGCCCTTTTCGGTCTGGAGGCCCACATGGAGGACATCGCCCTCGACCTAGGAGTTGACCCGATCGACTTTCGGCGCCGCAACTGGGTGAAGGTCGGGGACGAGATGAACATCGCCCCTCACCTCGGCGAGCAGGGGACCACTGAGGAGGAACTGGACGAGTACCCGCGGGTCGCCTCGAACGGGATCGAGGAGTGCGTCGCCCAGGGGGCCCGGGCTATCGGCTGGCACCGTCGCCTTGACTCCTCATGGCGAGAGCCGGTGGAGCGACCGAACATCAGGAGGGGGCTGGGCTTCGCCTTTTGCATGCACGGCACGGCTATCCCGTTCCTGGACATGGGCGGTTGCAGCATAAAACTCAACGATGACGGTTCATTCAACATGCTTGTGGGTGCCACCGACCTGGGCACGGGTGCCGACACGGTGCTCGGCCAGATCGCTGCAGAGGTACTCGGTGTGCCCCTGAACGACATCAAGGTGTACTCGTCGGACACCGACGTCACGCCATTTGACACGGGCGCTTACGCCTCCAGCACCACCTACATCTCCGGAACCGCGGCAAAGAAAGCGGCCGACGTCGTCCGGATGAGGCTCAAGGAACGGGCAGCCATGTTGCTGGGGATTGAAGCCCCGTGCTCGATCGAGTTGCGGGACAGGAAGGCCTGGGCACCTGACGGCCGGTCGGTGAGCCTGGCCGAGATTGCCCTCGACTCGCTGCACCTCAACGAGCAGGAGCAGATCATGGGCACAGGTTCACACGTCTCACCCGATTGTCCACCGCCGTTCGCGGCCCAGTTCGTCGAACTCGAGGTGGACATCGACACCGGCCAGGTGACAGTGGTGAAGATGGTGATGGCGGTGGACTGCGGCGTGGTCATCAACCCGATCACGGCCAGCGGCCAGGTCGAGGGAGGCATGCTCCAGGCCCTCGGCTACGCCCACTGCGAGGAGATCGTCCTCGACGGGGACGGAACGATGGTCAATCCTTCGTTCGGCCCCTACCCGATCTACCGGGCCGACGAAACACCGGAGACCGAAGTGTTCCTCATCCAGACCATGGAGGACAGCGGTCCGTTCGGAGCGAAGGCGGTCGCCGAGATTCCCAAGGACGGGGTTGCGCCAGCGGTCCGGAACGCCATTTTGAACGCCACCGGAGCCCGCATCGACGAGCTGCCCTTCACGCCGGAGCGCGTCCACCGGGCTCTGCACCGCACCTGACCATGGGCCCGGGAGCCGGCTTGCTGGTCTTACCGGGCTGGCTGGTCGACGACCCGACCCAGGTGCCGCGGGCCGACTGGGGTGTACGGGTAGCCGACGGGATGGTGGACGAGGTGGGCCCCAACGAAGACCTGTCCGTCAACCACCCGGACGATGAGGTGGTAGTCGCCCCGGATTCGATTCTGTTGCCCGGATTCGTGAACGCCCACGCACACCTCTACGGGGTACTGGCCCACGGCATCCCGATGGGGACGGCACCGGACGGCTTCTGGCCGTTCCTGGAGGACTTCTGGTGGCCACTGGTCGAGGACCGACTAGACCACGACATGGTTGAGGCAGCCACCGACTGGGTGTGCGGCGAAATGCTGGGCAGTGGCACCACCACGTTCTGCGACATCCTCGAAGCCCCCCTCTGCCTGCCTGGGGTGCTGCCGGTGGAAAAGGCCGTGGTTGACCAGTGGGGCCTGCGAGGAGTGCTCTGCTTCGAGGCCACTGAACGCCTCGGGGCCGACGTCGGCCAACGGGGCCTCGACGAAAACGTGTCCTTCATCGAATCCTGCCGGAACGGTGATCTCGTGTCACCGATGATGAGCATCCACACTACGTTCACCTGCTCGAACGACTTCATCCGCCAAGCCTTCGGGTTGGCCGAAGAACACGACGTCCTCCTTCACGCCCACTGCAACGAGGGTGTTCACGAGGGCCAGTGGTGTGAACAACACCACGGCCGGCGGACAATCGAGCACTACGACCAACTCGGGGTGGCCGGGCCTCGCCTGCTGGCCTCCCAATGTGTTCACCTCTCCGATAAGGAACTGGACCTGATTGCCGGACGAGGCGTGCGGTGCGTCCACATGCCGTTGGCCAACTGCGAGGTCGGCGGAGGCATCGCCCCCGTCCCCGAACTCCTCGACGCCGGAGTGACGATGGGACTTGGTTCTGACGGGTACGTCAACGACCTGTTTGAGGTAATGCGGGCGGCGTTCCTTCTCCACAAGGGCCGTCTGCAAGACCCGCGAGTTATGAGCGCGCCGCAGGTGCTGGAGATGGCCACCGTCGGGGGCGCCCGGGCCCTGGGCCTCGACGCCGTGGGCCTCCTCCAACCGGGCTGGGCGGCCGACCTGCAGCTGATAGACGGCCGGTTCCCCACCCCCACCACGGCCGAGAACCTCTTGGAACAGGTGGTCCTGCACCGGAGCGGTCACCACGTCGACAAGGTGATGGTGGCCGGACAGTGGCGAGTCCGCGACGGGGAGGTGCTCGGTGCCGATCCGGAGTCCCAGAGGGCTCGGCTTCACGAGCAGGCCCGGCGCCTGTGGGGTACCCGGTGAGCGGCTCTTCGGTCGACGACGGCCCACGGAGGCTGGGCCTGGGGGCCACTGATCCCCGGATCCTTGACCATCTGGCCTCGCTGCTCGCCGAGGGCCACCAGGTGGTACTAGCCACAGTGGTCGCCACGTC
>Ga0209228_1000714_pt1 | contig 17100 bp, 18 predicted proteins | sample METZYME_3_150m_FD_187547 | JGI IMG/M metagenome (GOLD analysis project Ga0209228, IMG submission 187547) | Marine microbial communities from oxygen minimum zone in mesopelagic equatorial Pacific - METZYME_3_150m (SPAdes) (version 2) | ecosystem: Environmental > Aquatic > Marine > Oceanic...
CACTGTGATGGAGGCCTCCGCCAAGCCGTCTAGGGCCGCTGCCGCGACTGAGAAGACCATTGTGCGGCGCAGGGCGGTCTCTAGGCGCCGCAAGAAGAAGGCTCTGCCCATGCAGGGATACGATTCGGAAGCTAAGTTGAGGCAGATTCTTCGCAACTTGGACATCGATGACGAGATTTACAAGCAGCTGCAGGAACTCTCGATTGAGATGAATATCGATGTGACTCCGCGCATCCTCAACGACTTGACCGAAGGCGTCCGAGCTCGTGGCAGCAAGAGCCTCAGCCGCGCTGATGCCAAGAAGGTGCTGATGTCCGCAAGTACGTTCCTAGCCAGCGCTAGGGCCGACCCGTACGAGGCCGTTGGCATTACCACTGCCCAATCCATAGGGGAGCCGGGTACGCAGATGACGATGCGCACCTTCCACTACGCCGGAGTGGCTACCGTGAACGTGACTCAGGGTTTGCCCAGGGTCATCGAGATCGTGGATGCCCGCAAGGTCCCTAAGACCCCGACCATGCTGATATATCTCGAAGAACTGGATTTGAAGGGTAAGCCGTTGAACACCAACGAGAGGGCGGTTCGCAAGATCGCCGCCGGGATTGAGATGACCACCACCGGCGACATCGCAGCTATCGATGTCGAAATCACGCAGCGCCACATCAACCTGCAACTCATCAATTCCAACCTCAAACTCAAGGGCATGAATGGGGCCGAGGTCAGGGACAAGCTGTCCCGAGCACTCCGGCTCTACATTCAGGCCGACAACGAGGACCGCCCGAAGGTCTTGACAATCATTCCGGGCGTCTCTAAAGAGGATGATCTCGCTACCCTAGCCAGCGACCCCCCTACATACACCGCGCTTCTGGCACTTGAAGACAAGATCAAGAAACTGCGACTGAAGGGCCTGCCCGATGTGATTCGCGCCAATGTGCAGGGTCCCAGTAGAGAGACTGGCGAATACTACATCTCCACCATTGGCTCTAATCTGTCTAGGGTCAGCGAGTTTGCCGGAGTGGACAGAGGGAGGACCTACACCAACAATATCAACGAAATTCACGGATATCTCGGAATCGAGGCTGCTAGGCAGGCGATAATCAACGAGATGTCCGACACGCTCGAGGGAGCTGGACTCGATGTCGACATCCGCCATCTTCTGACAGTCTCGGATGTGATGACCAGCGAAGGAGCGGTCCGAGCGATAGGCAGGCACGGAGTCAGCGGCAGCAAGCACAGTATCCTCGCTCGCTCCGCCTTCGAGGTAACCGTAACCCACTTGCTTCAGGCCGGGGTCATCGGAGAGAGGGACGAGCTCAGTGGAGTCACCGAGAATATCATCGTCGGTCAGCCCGTAGCACTCGGCACTGGAAGCGTCGACCTGTACTACATCCCTGAGAATGTTTGAATGAGGGCTGAAAATGGATTTGGCACGACAACTCAAGTTGGGGCTGAACTCAGGCAACATCCTTCTCGGTCAGAGACAGACGAAGGGCGCATGCTCCAAGGGAGACGCTAAGCTGGTGCTGGTCGCCGCAAACTGTCCCGAGACCTATATCTCGGACCTTGCCGAGCGTTACCCCGATGTTCCTGTTCACAGGGTCGAGATTGTCAACCGCCAGCTGGGAGCGGCATGCGCCAAGCCATTCCCGGTGAGCGCACTGTGCATCCTCGACCCCGGACAGAGCGACCTGTTAACTCTGACACACAATGTTGGATGAGGCCGAGTTTCCAGCTAATCTGCCCTTTAATCGCTCCTTATGCGTTCGCTTCAAGTCCTCTCTGCCACCGTTCGCAACATGGATGAGGCAGTGCGCGACCTACTTGCCCTACGGGCCGTGCAACTGCATCCCGCGAATAATGTGCAAAAGGTCCACGGATTCAGGTGCATGGGCCTCGCTGAGAGAGTACCGGAACTAGACGAGGGGCCGGGCTCATCAGTACATGTGTGGCATGTACATTCAGATATCCTTCCGATTTCTATGGCTGAGATTGAGAGGTGGAGCGTCGACGCCCCTGGGGGCAGGCATTGGATCCTCAGTGAACGCTTCTTTCCCGAAGACATACTGGACTCTGTCGACTCATCAGTGGATGTGGTCATATGGGGGCCTGAACGTATGGCCCGATGGATAGGAGAGGCTGTTCTTTCCGGAGACCTAGTTGCACATTCTCCGGACATGGAGCCTGAGACGGACACCGAGGGGGCTACCTCCGGTACAGAGCCGGTTGGCCCGCGTAGGACCCTAAGGCCGCTCGTGGATCTCGATTCATGGCTGGTCCAACGCGGCTGGGAAGGGGTCAACACCACCCCTGTCCTTATGTCAGCAAAACTTTGGGTTATCTCGGGCTCGCTCGTAGGTCCGGAAGATGAGGGAGAAAACGAAGTCTGGCAGGTGCTGGAGGACCCCTGGTCTTCCAGTCTCACAATCTACGATCCGAATGAGGAACTCGACTACCCCCCCAGACTCAGGGTAGTAACCCCACTGAAAATGAGTTGGAGGGATATACGAGAATTGCCACCGGAACTTCTCAGACTTTTGGACTCCCGTAAGCAAGGTGAGCCGGATTCCAACGATGGCCCGGTGAGGAGCGTGATGCTGGAGTGGTGGAGATTCAATTCGGAAACAGCAGAACTCACGGAGTCGCCTGTGACTATACCGGGTTGGGTCCTTGAAGTCGAGGGCGCGCCAACACAGGTACTGCATGGCCGTAATGGTAGGCACTACGAATACGCATGAGTTAGTTTCGCCTGAGGGCCATCAACTCTTCAGTTGACAGAGTCCCTCCCGCCATCAACTTGGACATGAGGTCTGATAACTCCAACTTCTCGGTGCCTTCCGGCGACTCTTCTCTCCTCTTCTCCCGCGAATCCATTGCCTTCATCATGTCTTGAATTGAGTGGACACAACGTAGCGAGACGATGTATTGACTGTGCAGAGCATCCGCCTCGCGCTTAGAATTGGTCAAGCCTAGATGTGCGGAATTGGCCTTCCCTCTGAGGCGGTCGACTTCTTCGGATAACTCTACCATCAGGTCATGGGCTTCCTGAGCCTTCTTCACCGCTTTCTCAACGGTCTTGTGAGCATCCTCTTGGAGGCGCTCGGCATCCCTGACCGCATCCTTGAGGTAGTGTATACTTCCTTTTCCCTCGCTCTTGGAAGCCTCCTTGAGGGCATTAGAAAGATGCTTCATCTTCTTGTGATAATCTCTCTCCTTGTTACCCGGAAATCCCCCTCTTTCGTACTTCCCCTCAAGCCTCTGCATGTCTTCCTTGATTCTATGTGCTGAAAGGCGTTTGTCCCGTTTCCGCGACTCAGGCGTATCTTGCTGTTCCCGCTCCTCCAGTTTCGCCCGAAGTTTTTCCCTGATCCCCTTCAGGTAATCCGAACGCTCGGCCCTGACATCCTTGAGGTCACTGACAATGCAGTTGACTTCATCGCGAGCAGCCTTCTGGTTTTGGACTTCGATGATGAGTTCCTTTACTTGGCCATTCAACTCATTCCTCTTGTCAAGGTACTTCCTGACTTTGGAATTCCACTCATCGCGACCGTCGCGGCGCATGGATGATTTCCCATCAAGTGATTCACATAGAGGCTGTAAGATTTCACGAACTTCGCTGAATTCGATCACCATTGATAAGCCTCTGCGGATTTTCCCGAACCTGAGTCATCATTTAGAAATGGCGGATGCGATTGAATCAGCTCAACGCTCATTCTCTCTGCGGGCAGCCATGGTCCCTTTCCTAGGGCCGCCTCTGGTTACACCAAGCTTCATCCTCTTCTTCTTAGTGCTTTGCTGGACCTTTGAATCAGTCTCTTTGGCGTCGGACTCGGAACCGGCCAACTCGGAAAGTGTACCGGAATTGAGCAGGACTTCCAGTTCACTTGCTTCGAGTGCGCCGCCGCTCTTGGCTCTGTCCTTGACATCTGAAAGTCTAATGGGCTGGCCACGTCTCGTTGTGACCTTTTGGTAGGACTTGATCCGCCCCAGTCTTTTGCGGAGTGACTTTCTCTCGGAACTGAGTGTATCGAGCTTCTTGTCTATCTTGTCGATTCTTCGACTGGTATTGCGAACCTCCGACCGAGAAATTTTTTCGGGCTCTATGTCCGACTGTCCCGACGCGTTATCAGCACTATCCTTCTTGCTCTTGCGGGTCGAATCCAGTTTGGAGGTTATCTCCCGCATCTTCTGGACGCATTTCACATACTTGTCGTGGGCAACCTCGGACTTCCTCTTACTGACAATCGCGGCCTGTAGCTCGAAGAAGCGGCTGAAGGTTTCGAGCTCTCGTGGCAGGGTCGGAACCGCCGTCAAGTCGTTGTCGATAGTGGTCAATCGACGATGATTCTCTTCTAGCCACTCGGACAGAACGTCGATGGGAGGGGGGATGCAGCTGTTGACCGAGTCCCGTTGCTTGCGGGACTCCTCGGCGGACTTCCTAGTGGAGTGAAATTGTTTGAGTAGACCCTTCCTCTCTCCATCTGCCGACTCAATCTCGCCCACGGCAACTCTCAGAGAGCGGACGATGTCGATTTGGTTCCGCCGCTCTTCCCTCAGTTCCCGGTGTTGCTGTTCGATTGATTTCAAATCTCTCTCCAAGTCACCCTTGAGTTCATCGATGTCCTTGTGATCCATTTCCTCCAGATCCTCAAAGAGCCCTGATTCCCTGCCTCCGCTCATCACTTTCCACCTCCTTTGGAAGTGCCTTTGGATGTGGTCTTCGTCTTGCGAGCGAACGAGGAGCGACCACCCTTGGAGACTGTACTGTTTGCAGCTAAAAGATCTGGAAAGCCTCCGCCCAGTTCTCCGAATCCATCGGAAATCCTCCTCTCCCAGTGAGAAATCGCCAAATCAGATTGCGCCAGCAGTTCCTTGGCCCGATCAAGCTGTCTGCGAATCTCACGTAGTTCGGCCCCCATTATTATCTTCTTCTCATGTAGAGGTTGAGCCTTTTCGACCTTCTCCAGCATCTCTCTGTGGGCTTTGTCCGCCTCCCGATAGAGGGAACTCATTTCACCCCGGGAGTCGATGTACTTGGCCATCTCCGGATTGGCATCGCGTCTGGACTTCAGCCACATCTCATTGGCTTCCAGTAACTTCTTGCGGCGGTCCAGCATCTTTCTCTCTGCACGATGGTCAAGCGCTGAAGTCTGAATCTTCCCTTCGATATCCTGCAGTTCTTCGAACAATTTCTCCTTCTTCCAGTTAGGATCCAGATTAATCATTCCGTCGCCTTCAGCAAGGACATCACGGGAATGCTTGACATCTTGCAATAGCGCCCCGGCTCTTTTCTGAGCGACGTTGCGGAGCTCTTTGAGTTGGGCCACTTGGTCATTGACGAGACCGTGTGAGTTGATCGCCCTCTTTACCTTCGGCTCTAACGCCTCCTCCTCAGCCTCAAGGTTGCGAATGACATTAGGCAACTCGTCCTTCAGCACCTGTCTCCTCATAAGCAGCGCTTGCGCCATCTCTTCGGGCGTCACTGCCAGCAGTACCTCGGTGTCCATGGCATCCGGGGCACAAGAGAGCCCGCATTAAAGGTCACTATGTGACCTTGGAAAGGGGTTTGATTCATACGGGCATCTATTCCGAGGTATTGCTAATGAGATCAGGCTTCGCTGTGGCTGTAACGCGAAAATTCACTGTCCTCATGGTTGCATTGACCCTCCTGTCTACCGTAGTGTCTGCCGACGACAGCGAGAAGAGGTTCACACCGGCGGGTGCGACAGACATCGCGGTTGTGGGGGAGCCAGTTCATGTTGGTGACGAACTCACCGCCTCTATACTGGTCCACAATCAAGGTTCAGAAACAGGCTCGGTCAGATTAGCTCTGAACGACTCAAACGGGGCGCCTCTGTCTCAAGGGGAATTTGTTGCGATTAACCCAGGCTCCAGCCGTGAGGTCTCAGCTTCATTGGTCCCCACTTCAGCTGGTACTAAGAGTATTAGTTGGGAGGTTGTGAGCGACGGCGGCGGGGTCTCCTCCCAGCTTCGAGGATCTTTGGAGCTTCTTGTCTATGAAGCGCAGTCTCTGGATCTGAATTTCGACCAGGTTGACTGGACTTTAGCAGGTGGCCTGCATTCGCAAATATCGGTGGTTTTGTCCACTGGAAATTCCAGAGATGCGAACATCTCCATCTCTTTGGGATTCCAGGGAGCCAACAATGTGGTCCAAAGATTCACTGTCACACTCGATCCGGGCTTAAGGGAGATACCCCTCGACCTAGGGAGTCCACAAGCCGACAGCCTCTCAGTGACCATCGAGCCACGAGGGTGGACGACCTTCAACTCGGCCGCGAACCTCACTTGGCAGGTTGACTTGGTTGCCCCTTCGATATCACCGTCCGTAGAACTCGGTCCGCTAGTTCCGGAGAATCCCGAACCCGGCCAATCTGTGAGCCTGCCTTATTGGCTGAACAACTCTGGGGACGACAAGACTCTACCGGGGGAGCTCAGAGTTGTAAGGACCTCAAATGGTATGCTTCTCGCTGAGAGAACCGTATCTTCCGTCCCAGCAAACGGTTCCTCATCGAGCATCGTGGAGATAGGTCAGTGGCCCGATTCCCAAATCATCGAAGTCGAAGTCATCTGGTTCATGGAAGGCTCCGCAGTCTCAGAGCTTCTGTCGGTTGAATCCTCGGGTCAGGGTGATGGCGAACTTACTCTCCCCTTCGACATCATGGCGGCCTTCTACGGCGCTCTGTCCGGATTCGCTGTAGTGCTCGTCGGCATCATCGCATGGCGAACCGTCTCTGAGAGGACTCCCAGTACCGAAGGAGAGAGGGGCAAGGTACTCAGGGACTCGCGAATAACTCGCAGATTAGGAAATGCCCCAGTGAAGAGAGAGGTTCTGTGCCCCGGTTGCGAACAGCGTCTCAATATTCCCTCTGAGCACACCGGGGCGGTCCGCTGCCCGGCCTGCACGACGCAGTTCTCCACGGAAACCGATTATGAGGATTCGTCCGTCCAGCCTCTAAACGATGCTCTTCTTCAGAATCCAGAATCTTCCGAGCCTCCACCGGACCCCGAGCCTGCTCACTGGTCGCCAGTAGCAAGCTCCATTGAGGATATACTATCTTGTCCAGAGTGCGATCAGAGGTTGCGGATTCCACTTGAGCGCAGACCAGTCCAATCCAGATGCCCGGCATGCAGGACCGAGTTTATGGCCGAATCAGGATGAAGGTGAAATCATGGCTGAGTTGAGCGAGTTTGAGGAGATGTACCTCAAACGCCTCTTCGAGGCCCATGTTGACAAGCCCGACGCTATTGTCAAGACCACTCAACTCGCAGAGATGGTGGATGTCAGCCCCGCATCCACTACAGAGATGATTCAGCGTCTGGCAGGTCGTGATTTGGTCACACATATCCCCTACAAAGGATGCCGTTTGACACCCGAGGGGTTCCAACGGGCTGCTAGGATAAAACGCCGAGAGGGATTGATAGAGATATTGTTGACCGAGGTCATAGGCTTCACAGGCGATGTCCCCGAGGCTGCATGCAAGATGGAGCACGCCATAGACAAGGAGTTGGAAGTCGCACTCGACAAGATGCTCGGCTATCCAGAGAGAACCCCCAGCGGTGAGAGAATACCGCTGATTGAGAGAAGGGTGGAACCAATCAGGAGTGGATACCTCCTGCCGCTCTCGGCTCTCCCTCTAGGCTCCTCGGCAACCGTCGAGATGCTTGTAATGGAAGCCACTGATGCGCGCACACTGGAGGTAGCAGGGCTCGCTGTCGGCGCCGAAGTCCAATCCACTGATGACGGTATAGTTTGCAACGGCTCCCTGTTGCGGATGTCCAAGCCGCTGTCACTGCGCATACTGGCTAGGACGAAGGACATGTGACTATGATGGATGAGGATAGGGATAACGATAATCTGGATGATCTCGCCGAAGCCTTGGGCGAATCAGTGCCCGCTGCTCCTGAAATCCCCCCATCTTCAATCCCCCGGGCTGCTCATCCCAGGGATGCAGGCGAGAGGTTGGAGAAGCTGAAGAGCCACGAGCACACGCTCCTGGGGGTAGACAGGCTCCTGATAAGTGACGGTGCTAGACTGGTGCTGTTCCTGCCATTGCTAGTCATAGTGCTGTATGGGCTAGCACAGTCATTTACTAACTCGAACCCACAGTGGTGGGTCAAACACATTGAGGATGCTGCAGGCGGCTTGCCAATGTCGACTGGTATCTATGTCATGTCGTTACTAATGCTGGTGGCCGACATCACCTTACTACTCATCCTGCTGAGACTGATGGTGGTAACCAAGAAGATTTTCCAACTTGAGGCAGAGGCCCTCACGACTGCCGGGATGACCTTCAACAGCGCTCACGGATACACTGAGATGCGAGCCACCATGGACGGTGCCACACGACAACTCGGTGTCACCACCGCCCTGATGATTCTAGCCGCCACCCTACTTGCAACCAGCCTGTGGTTTACCGAGGAGATTGTTGACACACCTATCCTCCTCGCTCTTTCCACTGGAGCGCTGCTTTCCGGGCACGGTGTACACATGGTTTCTGAGCGCTCCCGATTCAACACCGCCGAACCGTGGGGCATGCTCGAGGCGTTCTACCCACCCATCCATCCTGCTTTACTGGGACGCCCCTTCACCGATGTGATTCGTGCCCACATCGACCCACTTTTGGCAGTAAAAATTTCTGAGTATTTACGTTCTGTGGAGTCGAAGATACACCAAGGTAGCAGCAGACGTGAGCTTCAGGAGATGTTGCTACATCTGCTGTATCTTAGACGCTCTTCATTAATCGATGAGGAAGAGTTCAGAGCAGCACTCGAGCCGATGGTTGACCAAGCCACAGTCGAGGCGCTGTTCCGCCATCCAGAACTAGGGGAGGAGACATGGGACAGGCTCCTCTCGCGTGCGCGTTCTCAGTCCGCACCCTTCTTCAGGCTTCACGACAGGATGCGCATGCGCAGTCAGTCGGGGCGTACTGACGAAGGCGTCTGGTTCGATGTAGGTATGGAGAACCTAGTTGTGGGCCAAGCCAACTTGTTCGCCTTCGTACTGAACGAGGGGGATGAGCCGATGAATCTGATTCTGAGGGTCCAGACACCTGATTTCAGGCCCCAGGAGTGCATCTACCGCTTGATGGTCGACCCGTATTCCTCTGAGCCCGAATCTCTCATGCCAATCCCGATAAGCGCATCCTTGCCTCACGCGTTGTCCGCTACGAGGATAGTCTGGCAGAGCCTCCTGCCTTCGACCATGGGAGAGGCAACGGTCACCGTGAGGCTCGAGGATGAGGCAGGGAACCTAATCTCCGGAAGGGTGCTTACAGTCCAAGTCAGGTCGGACCTGTTCGCCCGAATCAAAATGACTCTGGGAGCTCTGTTCATGGTAGGGGCTGCCATTGTCGTGCTGTCTCCCCTAGTCCCCTTCACACTCACTCTATTGGGTCTGTGACGACTCAGGTCTATTGAAAGGGGGGGCTTGTGTGGGCCTGCCGTGCCCGATGACTCAGACAAGCCTGAGGATGACCTCAGGACAAGACTCCATGCGATGGAGACACGACTCAGGAGGATGCGGGAGCAGAGGAATGGGCACAATGAGAACAGTCGACGTGCATCCGACTCCCGCAATTCCGTACAAGATCAAGCGCGAGAGTTGAGAGAACGGATCAAGGAGCGCTTGGAGGAGCAGAAGGAGGTGCGCAACAGGGCCAAGGTGCATCAGGGGAAACGAGACGAGATTCAGTCGCAGATGCGCGAACTCATCAGCCAGCGGCGTGGCAAACGAGGAGAGGACGGCCTCAAGCCCCTGGTCATCCAACTGTCTGAGACCATCGGGGAGATTGACCGCATAGAGAACCGCATCATGACTGATGGCTCACTAACGCTCGACAAAGAGAATGCTTTGCTCAAGAGGCTCAAGACGCTCATCGCCAAGCGCGAGGAGCTCTTGCCTGTAGCAGAGGAGTTCCAGATCATAGAGATAGACCTAGGTGACATGGAGGGTTCAATCCAACTGCTGAAGGCGGAGGCCGACGCTCAGCATAAGTCCATGTTGGAGGCCAATAAGGAGGCCGATGAGATATGGGAGGAGATCAAGCCGATGCTTGAGGAGAGGGATTTCCTCCGAGCGGAGGGAGACAGACTCCACAATGCCTTCGTTGTTTCTCGAGAGGCAGCAGATAAGATTCACTCGGACATGAAGGTGTTGCTCGATCAGGTCAGTGAGATTCGAAACGAGATTAAGGCTCAGCAGGAGGAAAGGGAGCGTATCATCAAAGAGCACAACCAGTCAGTCAAAGACGCCCTGAAGACCCCTGACGAGGATGAACAACTCGCAACCTCACTGGCCGACCAGCTCCTCGAGCAGGGCTCAATCACACTGGGCGGTGCTAGAAAGGGCGATGAATCATCTTCTCAGCGGCCGAGCAAAGAAAGGAAAAAACCGCGACGTCTCGGGACGACTAGAGGCAACAGGAATTAACTACGCGCCGCGATCTTGCATGCGAACATCGAGTTTGTCCATCTCTAGCCCGTCCATCGGTTTCCCAGCCATCATCGAGCTGGCCTCTGTCACCCTCTCCGGGTCGTTGAAGTGGTGGGTTGCTAGAACTATGGCCGAGGCGGTGGTCGCTGGATGCTCGGACTTGAAAATCCCAGAACCGACGAAGACGCCATCCATCCCATGCCTCATCAGTAGCGCAGCATCTGCAGGCGTCGCAATCCCTCCTGCTGAGAAAGTGACGACTGGGAGCCTGCTCATCTCTCGAACCTCACCCATGATACGCACTATTGAATCATGGCATGCGTCCATGCTTCCGAACGGGGTGTTCTGAACTATCAAATCGTGCTCTGAAGACGACTCGATGCGACGCCACCCATCGGAGATGGTGCGAGCAATGGTCTCGAACTCGGCGTCATTAGCACTCTGAAGAAGACAGATCTCCTCAGCCACTAAACGGGCGTGCTGAACAGCGCTGACCACGTTCCCCGTCCCCGCCTCTCCCTTGGTCCGTATCATCGCCGCACCCTCCATGATGCGCCGACACGCCTCTCCGAGGCTGATGCATCCACAGACGAAGGGGATGGTGAAGTCGTTCTTCGCAATGTGGTAGAATGGATCAGCAGGTGTCAGGACCTCGCTTTCGTCAACCATGTCAACTCCGAGTGATTCCAGCACACGTGCTTCCTCATCATGCCCTATTCGTGCCTTGGCCATCACCGGGATGCTGGTTGTGTCTATGATGGCGCGTATCAGGTCGGGATGACTCATTCTGGCTACCCCTCCATCTGATCGAATGTCCGCAGGGACTCTCTCAAGTGCCATCACCGCAGTAGCACCGGCGTCTTCGGCTATATGCGCCTGCTCGGGCGTGACGACATCCATGATGACGCCGCCTTCCTGCATCTTGGCGAAACCGCGCTTGAGGAGCTCTGTGCCGTGACGCATCTTGTCGAGATTGACTAGTCGCGACATGCCTTGCCCTCTTGGCATGTCCTCATGAACCTATGTCCGATCCATTTGATAATCTAAGAATCGGCCAAAACCGGTGAGTCGCCTTCCGCGACGGGCAGGTCTAGGGCCTCGTCCTCGTTCCTGTCGAGCCATTCCATCTCCTCATCGGGCAGGTCGGTGTCGGCGTAGATTGCATCTACTGGGCACTCGGGTACACAGGCAGCGCAGTCGATGCATTCATCGGGGTCGATGACGAGGTACTCATCGGCCTCATGGAAGCACTCTACAGGGCAGACTGCGACGCAGTCTTGGTACTTGCATCGTACACATGCGCTGGTGACTACATGGGTCATGCAAAACCTCGTCCCTTCCGATGCGAAACCGAGTAATAAACTTGCTCGGAAACAAGGCGGACGCTACTCGATACCCAACATCGAACGTATCGTGCCGTCCATCACACCAGCCGGTTCACTACCTGGATAGACCTCGATTTTGAACTGACCCTTCGCTGTTGCACCAGTGTGTCCATCGGCAGCGAGTCTGACTTCGCCCTGAACCAGCTTCGACAATTCAACTCTGACATGCATCACCTTCTCTGCGTCTATTCGCTTGGCAAGCCCTTCCTGAATCAGATTCGCCAATGCAGCCTCTCCTAGCCTCGCCAGAGACTCTCTAGCCGCCTTCTTCCTGCTGACTCGGGCCTGCATGATGGTATGCGGTGACCCGTGCCATGATTTCCCCTTATCAATAGTCAATTCACAACCGTCCCCCGCCAGCCATCTCAGACTTTGCTCAAGCAGACCTAGATCGTCTACAGCACTGGCATGGATCCTCCAGGTCGCACTGTGCAGTCCCATGCCGTCGGCATGGGCGAAGCATCCTTGAATACAACGATTGCGATATCGTCAAAGCCTCCCTTGCGGGGCTTTGATTCAAATACTCAAGGCAGGTCGCACGGCCCGCAAACGGGGTAGCCCCCGATAGACGAGGACGTTGTCATGGCGAAGGGAGCAGCAGCAAGGGCAGCGGCACGCAAGCAACGGGACAAGTGGAAGTCCAAGCGGTGGTACACAATCCGCGCACCCCGCCACCCATGGTCCTTCAAGGTTATCGGCGATACAATAGCCGAAGACGAGTCGATGCTCATAGGCAGGAAATACGAGATTCTGCAGAACGAACTTGACGGTGACTTCTCGAAGATGCATGTGAAGGTGCAGTTCCGCATCTCTGGTGTGGTCGGAGGTGACGCTCTTACCGAGTACATTGGCCACGAGATGCTGAAGGATCACATCCGCCGGCAGGTCCGTCGCGACAGAGGCAAAATCGATGACACTGTTGACATCGTCACAGAGGACGGCTTCTATGTGCGCGTCAAACCGTTACTGATATCGAGGAACCGAATCAAGGGAAGCCAGAAGCAGGAGATGCGCACGCTGGCACGCGAAGTGATACTCAAGGCCGGTGCCACCTCCACTTGGGTGGACTTGCAGAAGTCATCCTTAGACGGTACCTTAGAGGCCGAGATCAGAGAGGCGGTATCCAAGATTCAACCAGTGCGGGGCGTGATGATTCGACGTGCTCAGCTGATGCAGACTGGCGTCGTCGCCCAAGACGGCCCAACTCTGGAGGAAATTCGAAATCAGGAGGAGTCCGAGAAAGAGGCTGCCGCTGAGCCCGAAGCCGAAGACTCGGAGTCCGCTGAAGAGGAGGAGTTTTCTGAACAGGAAGAGGAGTCAGAAGTCGAATCCGAGGGGGATGCAACTGTGCCAGAGTCTGTTGATGAGGAAGATGCTACTGAGCCCGAAGCAGTCAGTGATTCGGTTGACTACTCCACGATGACCGTGGCCCAGTTGAAGGATCTCCTCAGAGAGGCCGGCAAGACCGTATCCGGGAAGAAGGCCGAACTCATCGAGCGCTTGCAGGAGTGAGAACTGTGGCCCGCATCGCGGTGCTCTGCGGTACCGGGATGAGCGCTTTCGCATCCGAACTCGCTTCGATGCGAGGAGCGAACTCGGAAACCCTGCGAATAGACTCTGATTGGGGACAGGTTCCGGCTACGCTGGTGAGCGTCTCAGAGGGGGAAGTTTTGGTTATCGACCGTCACCACTCCGGTGATGGTAGCCGCACCCCACCTCACATGATAGAGCATCGAGCCAACATCCATGCGGCTACCAGTTGCCGGCCAGACCTAGTGGTGAGCATCAATTCAGTCGGCACAATGCGCGAGGACATACCTCCAGGGACCATTGCAATCGCGGGTGATGTCTTGGACCTCGCCGAGAGGCCCTGGACGTTCCATGACGATGACGCGTCACATGCCGATAGGACATCACCCTTCGACTCAGCTGCCTCAGAAGCTTGTGTGAGTGCCATTGAGGCAAGTCAAGGATTAGCGCCGATTGGGATAGTTGTGGCGCAGTGCATCGGTCCACAATTCGAGTCACCTTCGGAGATAGACGCCCTAGAACGGCTCGGTGCTGATGTGGTCGGCATGACTCTCGGCCCCGAATCACGATTGATGTCCGAACGCAGAATTCCTCATATTGCCCTCTCGTGTTGCTCCAACTGGGCCGCTGGAAGGACCCCAGGCTCTCCTGATTCTGCCATCGACCATGAAGCAGTCGGCAATGTGGCTGCCACCATGAGTGAGCGCGTCAGCGATTGCATGATGGCGCTTCTAGCCGAGTCGGGTGATTAGTTGGACAGCGATCTAAAGACCGGCCTCGTCCTGATTGGTTGCGCCTTGCTACTTTTCCCTCTGACGATGAATCTGATGCAGGAACACGACGACGCGGTCAAGGAGCACGAGCGTGAGTGTGACATGGAATACAGGATACTGGTCCTCGATACCATTGAGTCTCCCAATCCGGTGTTGTGCGAGGAGCTAGAGGGGGAAAAAGCGCGTACGCTGACATACTTTCTGGGATTACTGGGGCTGTTCGTGGTAACTGGAGTAGGAGGACTGGTCATGGTGCTGCCGTATGAGACCAGAGACCCCAAGCAGCCGCCATCTGGTAGGGAACTACTTTGATGGGTCTCCTTGCACAGCATGACCCATGGCACGACCCGTTACCGTAGACGACTGGATTGAGATCGAGGCGCAGGACAGACCTGACGGCTCTTGGATGACGATGATGTCCCGGGTGGCGGCGTTCCACCACAAGCATGCCTTCGCATCTGAGGAGAACCACGGCCACGACATGGGGTACCGCGTGGCGCTCACTGTCGAGGAACTGGGGGAGTTCGCTGCTGCGATAACCAAGGGCAAGCCAGACGAGGAGGCCGCCGAGGAACTGGCCGACCTGCTGATTTTGATACTCGGGCACTCGTTGGCGATGAAGATCGACCTGGAGTCCGAGTTCCACCGAAAGATGGACCGCATCATGCAGAGGGAGGCCCGCAGGGGCAAGCTAGGAATCCGCGTCACAGAGTACACCGACGAGTGAATCATAGAGAGGGAATGATATGGAGAAAATCAATCTGAAAGAGAAACTATCCAAGTTTTCGGACCATTGGTCTCCAAAGATTATCGCGGAGATGAACGACTATCAATTCAAATTGGTCAAGATTAAGGGCGATTTTGTATGGCATAATCATGCGGATACCGATGAGGCATTCATCGTAGTCGAGGGTAAGATGAAAATCGAGTTCGAGAATGAGACTGTGGAGTTGAATGAGGGTGAGATGTATGTGGTTCCAAAGGGAGTCGAGCACAAACCATGCGCCGAAACTGAGTGCAAAATAATGCTCGTCGAACCTCGTGGAGTTGTAAATACGGGCAACACTGAAGGTGACCTAACTGCCCTTACTGATGCATGGGTATAGGTATCTCTGAAGTGCGGGTGAGTCACAGGGTAACCCCTCTAGGGATTGATTCAAGACTTGGTCCAGATTGAGTATGTCGACTCGTGTTCGTTGTCACTATCTGCTTCCAGCCGTTCAATGATCTCTTCAGACCATCCATTGTGATCCCAAGCGGGGAAGCCGACCTCGCCGCTGCCGGTGGTGTGCACTGTGGTCATGTGGATCTCGTCCACCCTGTCGAGAAACATCTCGTAGACCTGCGCTCCACCGATGACCCAGCACTCCTCACTGCCTTCCGCGAAGGCCAACTCGATTGCGCGGCCTACGTACAGGGCGGTCTCGGCTCCCTCAGCCTGCCAGTTCGTATCTCGCGACATCACGATGTTGACGCGCTCGGGAAGAGGTCTGAACGAGTTGGGGAGCGAGTCCCAAGTCTTCCTGCCCATGATGACTGAGTTGAAGCCGTCACCTTCGGTGAGCCGTTTGAACCGGGCCATGTCGCTGGACAGACTCCAAGGAAGCCGGTTGCCCAAACCGATGAAACCCTCCTCGTCCATGGCTACAATCATCGCCATTTTCATTGGCTCACCTCAGACGGAAATCGGGGCAGAAATGTGAGGATGGTGGTTGTAATCCTCGATCTCTATGTGCTCTTGACTGAAGTCGTCAATCGAAGTAATCGTAGGGTCGAGCCTGAGAATTGGCAGCTCGAGTGGTACCCGTGTGATCTGTAGTCTCGCCTGTTCGAGGTGGTTGAGATACAGGTGACAGTCCCCACCAGTCCAGACGAACTCACCCGGGACGAGTCCGCACACCTGTGCCATCATGCAGGTCAGCAGGCTGTAGGAGGAGATGTTGAAAGGCACCCCCAGGAAGGCGTCAGCGCTTCTCTGGTAGAGTTGGCAGGAGAGTTTACCGTCGTTGACATAGAACTGGAAAAAGGCGTGGCACGGCATCAGCGCCATCTCATCAAGCTCCCCGACATTCCAAGCCGACACAATAATCCGACGGCTGTTAGGGTTGTTGCGAATCAGGTCGATGGCATTCTCTATCTGGTCGACTACCCTCCCGTCATCAGCCTCCCACTTGCGCCACTGCTTGCCGTACACGGGCCCTAGATCACCCTCCTCGTCGGCCCACTCGTTCCAGATTCTGACATTGTTGTCCTGCAGGTATCCAACATTGGTGTCGCCCGAGAGGAACCACAGGAGCTCGTGGATGATGCTTGGCCAGTGCACCCTCTTCGTGGTCACGGCAGGGAAGCCGTCCGAGAGGTCGAAGCGCATCTGGTGGCCGAACACCGAGATGGTTCCAGTTCCAGTCCTGTCACCCTTCTCCTCTCCCTCACTGAGAATTCGACGCAGGAAATCGAGATATTGCTGCATAGGCTGTCCGACCTGCGCCTCGGTAGTCCATCAAGAATGCGGCAGCGTTTCCACTAAGGCACGCTCGGCTATTTGCTGTGTTAACACAAGACTTGATGATGAGTTCCGATTGCCGGCAATCGTGAGGAATAGGCGTATCGTTGGTTTGCTCATGGTCGCATTGCTGGTCATCCCATGCACTTCTCCTGCTGTAATCGGAGAATGGGAGGAAGACAACTGGCTGGAGAACCTCATCGGGCCTGAGAGACTGGCTCACGGTGATGAGTTCGGTTGCCATGGCTATGAAGGGCTCGACATTCGTGAAGAACACCATGTCATTGAGGACTGCCGGGACTACCTGACTGCACTCACCAACGCCTCGCGCTGGGGTGTGCAGCCAATCTCATTCGGAGTTCCGGGGGAGGAACTCGATGTTTCTACTGCGGCTGCGCTGATTGACGCCGGCTTCGAGATAGTCGGCGACAAACTCACAGAGCAGCCCGAGGGGCTGGT
>Ga0209228_1000715_pt1 | contig 17098 bp, 21 predicted proteins | sample METZYME_3_150m_FD_187547 | JGI IMG/M metagenome (GOLD analysis project Ga0209228, IMG submission 187547) | Marine microbial communities from oxygen minimum zone in mesopelagic equatorial Pacific - METZYME_3_150m (SPAdes) (version 2) | ecosystem: Environmental > Aquatic > Marine > Oceanic...
AGTCGTTGACACTTACGCTCGACGTTTTCAAGTCCAGGAAAAGATGACTAAACAAATTGCCAACTCTATTGAAGAAGTTCTACAACCTAAAGGTGTTGGCGTTGTTATTGTGGCCAGACATGCTTGTATGACCACTCGGGGTGTTCATAAAAGTAATGTGGATATGGTAACCAGCACTATGACAGGTGGCTTCAGAAACAACGATGCTACCCGATTGGAGTTTCTGAATACCATAGGCAATATTTCTGTTGAAAACTAATGGCTCAAACCATCTCAAATTTCGAAGATTTCAAGGCGCTAGAGGGTCAGGAAATAGGCATTTCTGAATGGTTTGATGTAAGCCAAGAACAGATCAATCAATTTGCAGATGCCACAAACGATCATCAATGGATTCATGTTGATGTTGATAGAGCCAAGAAAGAAATGCCAGGTTCCAAGACCATTGCCCATGGTTACTTGACGCTTTCTATGGTGCCTGCTATGTCATCAACTTTTATTAAGTTTAAAAATCTAGAGCGCGCTATTAATTATGGGGTTAACAAAGTTCGTTTTACCAATATGGTTCCTGTGGACAGTAAAATCCGTGCACGAGCCACAGTCTCACGAGTTAGACAACGATCAGGTGCAACTCAAGTGATCGGTGAAACCACTGTTGAAATACAAGGCCAAGAAAAACCTGCTTGCGTTGCAGAAACGGTTTCCTTTTATTATTTCAAATAGTCATGAAATCAAATAACTCTCTCGACACCACCATTGAACGGTTAGTTGAACTCATGGATCTTGAGGTTATTGAAGAGAATATTTTTAGGGGTGAAAGCCAAGATATTGGTAGCCCCCAAGTGTTTGGGGGGCAGGTTCTAGGTCAAGCATTAATGGCTGCTACAAGAACCATCGAGGGTCGCTCAGTCCATTCTTTACACGCTTATTTTTTAAGACGTGGAGATTTTGAAGCGCCCATAGTCTACGAGGTTGATCGTGCAAGAGATGGGGGAAGTTTCTCTAATCGAAGAATTATTGCAGTTCAACATGGCGAGCAGATATTCAATATGACAGCATCTTTCCAAAAACCTGAGGAGGGACTAGAGCATCAATCTAAAATGCCAGAAGTTAAAGGACCTGATGAGCTAGAAGATTTAGTGGACCTGATAAAACCTGAGTGGGTTGAGCAATTGCCTGGACGAATTAAGAGAATGCTGACACGAGAACGTCCCTTTGAGGTCAAGCCAGTAGAAATACCTCATTTTTTGACCAATAAAACAACTGAACCAATTAAGCACAGTTGGATCAAAGCTAAAGGAGAAGTGCCTCAACATATTGGCTTGCATCAAGCACTTTTGGCTTATGTCTCAGATTATGATCTATTGACAACCGCAATACTTCCACACGGCACCAATTTGATGCAATCCCGTTTTCAAATGGCCAGTCTGGATCATGCCATGTGGTTTCATAAACCAATGTTAATTGATCAATGGATGTTATTTGCTTATGAAAGCACTAGATCATCAGGAGCACGAGGCTTTGCCAGAGCACAGATTTTCTCTCAAGACGGGCTGTTGATTGCATCAACGTCCCAAGAAGGACTCATGCGAGTTAGACGCTAGAGAGCGATTTCATAAATCGTTTTCCGTTATCAACGTAATGTTGAGAAGACATCTTAATCATCATAATTTCAGCCTCTGTTAACTGACGAATAGATTTTGCTGGTGAACCCATAATAAGAGTGTTTTCTGGGTATTCCTTGCCTTCAGTGATCAGAGAATTAGCACCAACTATGCTGTTTTTCCCAATCACTGCATGATTGAGTATTGTGGTGTTAATTCCAATAAGGCAATTCTCAGAGATGGTACAACCATGAAGCATGACTTTGTGACCTACTGTGACACCTTCACTGATATTCAATGGTGCTCCCAGGTCAGTGTGAAGTATAGACCCATCTTGAATATTGCTTTTTTTACCGATAATAATGGGGTCATTATCTCCTCTAATTACCACGTTAAACCAGATACTTGCATCCTCTTTTAGCACCACTCGACCAATCAATGTTGCATTTGGAGCAATAAAGTTAGTGTCGTTGAATTTAGGCTTATGTTTATCAATTTGAAAATTCATTATTTTTTTATGCTACCTTGTTGGGCAATCATTTCAGTAGCTTTTTTGATAGCTTCTTCATCACCAAGAAAATATTTAGAGGTTGGTTTAAGATTCTCATTAAACTCATAGACCAGAGGAACACCTGTTGGGATATTAAGTGAAACAATGTCATGATCACTAATATTATCAATGATTTTTATCAGAGACCGAAGGCTGTTCCCATGAGCAACAATTAAGACATTTTGATTGCCTAGGAGTGAAGGTAAAATATTTTCTTGCCAATAAGGTTTCACTCTATTCAACGTATCTTTTAGGCTCTCTGAGCCTGGCAAGCTATCTAGACCATCGTACTTTGCATCAAATCTTGGGTGTGCACTGTCATCTTCAGCCATAACTGGGGGAGGGGTATCATAACTTCTTCTCCATATATGTACTTGATCCTCACCATATTGTTTAGCAACATCTGCTTTATACAATCCTTGAAGTGCACCATAGTGTCTTTCATTGAGTTCCCAAGAATTGATTACAGGTATCCAGGTTAGATTCATCTCTTCTAGGATAATGAAAAGTGTCTTAGTTGCTCGCTTAAGTACGGAAGTGTAAGCGACATCAAAAGTTAATTCAGTTCCGTTTAACTGTTGACCTGCCTCTAGAGCTTCAGTTTTTCCTTGCTCGGTAAGATCCACATCCACCCAACCAGTGAATCTATTTTCGAGATTCCATTTACTTTGTCCGTGCCTACAAAGAACGAGTTTACCTGCCACTTAGCCTCTCTCCTTAACTGTTTGGTTGGATTATAAATTATATGAGTTTGGATGTAATTAATCTTTTATCTCAACTATTAAAACAGGAATAATTAAGACTACAAGAATAGTTCGTAGTAAAATCCTTTTATATATTTAATAAAACTGGATATAACTGCAATAGGTAAAAAAATTTGATGGTTTTCAACTTTAAGGAGATTAAGATGAGCAAGCTACTTGTAATTCTTATGATGACAGTGTTGTCTCTCTCAGCATTAGCTGCAGACAAGCATTTTGAGCGAAATCAGCTCCCTCAACTAAACCAAGAGATACTTGACTCAAGTGATTACTCTTATGAAAAAACCACTGTCCCCACTAAAGACATTATTCCTGTTCAAACACAGAGAGTTAGAGAGTTTAGAGTTCAAGACAAAGAGTGGCTATTAAATGATGAATACGGACCTTTAATCATTGATCGAGATAACTATCTCATAGACGGACATCATAGATTAGATGGAATTAAAGAGCTTCAAATAAAAAATGTAAGAGTATTAAGAGTCAATGCAAGTATAGAAGAAATTGTTGAAGCATTTAAAAAGTATCAAGATCATACTCCTACTTATGAGCCTATTACATCCACTCCAGATCAAAGAGATCTAATAACTATAACTCAGTAAATGAAATGAGCAGAGAATCTATGGAATTTGATGTGGTGGTGGTTGGCGCTGGGCCAGCAGGCCTAAGTGCATCTATTCGTTTGATGCAGCTATCCAATGACAATAACTTAGATTTGAGTGTCTGCTTACTAGAGAAAGGTTCTGAAATAGGAGCCCATATCATTTCAGGAGCTGTCATAGAGACCAGATCTTTAGATGAGTTACTGCCTGATTGGGATGAGGGGAATAATTTTCTTCAAACCCCTGTAATTGATGACAAAATGCTTTTTTTAACTGGAGAAAATACAAGTATTTCAGTGCCAAAGTTTTTAATGCCTAGAACCATGATGAATCATGGGAATCGAATTATCAGCTTAGGGTCTATGTGTCAGTACCTAGGAAGAGAGGCTGAGAGTCTTGGAGTTAATGTTTTTCCTGGTTTTCCAGCAGTTGATCTCATTGAAGAAGAGGGAAAAATTGTTGGTGTGATCACGGGTGACATGGGTCTTGATAAGGATGGTGAACCTAAAGACGTTTATGAGATGGGTTATGAACTAAGGGCCAAGCAAACAATATTTTCTGAAGGCTGTCGAGGTAATATGGGTAAACAATTAATCAAAAAATATTCTTTAGATGAAAATTCTGATCCTCAGCACTACGGTATTGGATTTAAAGAAGTTTGGAGCATAGACCCTGAAAAGCATTCAGAAGGCTTAGTAATGCATACTGCTGGCTTCCCATTAGACAATAACACTGAAGGAGGGGGCTTTATTTATCATGCTCCCAATCACCAAGTGTTTATTGGTTTAATTGTCTCACTTGATTACGCTAACCCCAATTTAAGCCCTTTTGAAGAGTTTCAGAGATGGAAGACACATTCAGAGCTTAAGGAATTACTAAAAGATGGTGAACGAATCTCATATGGAGCAAGAGCACTTAATAAAGGCGGCATTCAATCAATACCTCAACTTACTTTTCCTGGTGGGGTCATGATTGGTTGCGATGCTGGGTTCATGAATGGAGCTAAAATTAAAGGAACCCATACCGCAATGAAAACAGGCATTATTGCAGCTGAAACGTATATTCAATCGATTGAAAATGAAACTCGAAGTGATGAAATTGATACTTTTGAAGATCACTTAAAACAGTCCTGGGTATTTGATGAGTTACATCGAGCTAGAAATTTTTCACCTTTCCAGAAAAAGTTTGGTTTATTGCTGGGTTCTATTTTTATCTGGATTGATCAGAATTTATTTTTTGGGAAACTTCCTTTTACTTTATCAGCAAAGGGTGAGGATTATGCTAAATTATCACCTTTCGATAAAGCTGCAAAAAAGAATTATCTAAAACCAGATAATATTGTCACTTTTGATCGTACTTCATCAATCTATTTATCTGGAGTTAATCATGAAGAAGATCAACCGTGCCATCTTCATTTAAACGACCCGACTATACCAATTCAGAAAAATTTACCTGAATTTGGTGAGCCTGCAAGACTGTATTGCCCTGCAGGTGTTTATGAGGTTCTTGAATCTGAATCAGGAGAACCGTATTTTCAGATCAATGCTCAAAATTGTATTCATTGTAAAACTTGCGATATCAAAGACCCATCACAGAACATAGACTGGCGTTGCCCTGAGGGAGCGGGTGGTCCAAATTATACTGATATGTGAAGGTAATTGTAATGATTGAAAGAATTGTACCCAAACCAGCAAATAATAATTACTTAGGATCTTCCATAGCTTTCTACGGCATGATTTTATTTGTGTTGTTAATGACTTTTAGTGCTTATATGCATTTTCTTCAACCTCAATATGCTGCCAATGAAATAGCAAGTATTATTGTTTTTGAATCAGTACCTGACCCCAATCACATTATCTATATGGCTTTTTCTTTGTGGGGTTTGCAACAAGTGAGCTTTGTTATACTCAATGTTATTGTACTTTTTGCGTATCGTAATCTGATCCCATTAATGTATATATTATGGATATTTACTTGGCTGATGAGGCCCTTAGTCGTTTCACAGTTATACCCATTAACCTCTGAATACACATCAGGAATCACTCCTGGAAAAGCTGGATTACCATTTATACTTTCTTATTTGCTCGTCATGTTGATCATGTCGCTTAGACAACCTAAAGACAAAGCGCTTTAATTTAATGACTCTATCTGATAACTTGCCTTGATATCTGAAGATTGCAAATGAATTAATAGCTGAATATGAACCAATCCAAAAAGAAATATTTTTCATTGTCACTATTCTTAGTAATAGTTATTAATTTAGCGTATTCCACAGGATCAATTTCTCAAGAGGATAATATTGAAGACCTAGTGCTTCAAGATCCTGTAGAGATCTTAGGCGACAGTTTATTTGTTCAAAATGACAGCACTATAGACTCAAAGGTTTCACAAGAAAAAATTACTGATTTATCAATTGAGACTCAGGAATTGTTAGGCGAATATCGTTTAGTGCTTCAACAGATTGATCGTTTGATAGCCTACAATGATTATGTTGAACGTTTAATCACAGATCAAGAAGAGCAGATTATAGATATTAATCGTCAGCTTCAAGAATTTGCTTTGATTGAACGAGGTATCGTGCCATTGATGTTAGAAAGCATCGAAACTTTGGATCGTTTTATTGATCTGGATGTTCCATTTTTGCTTGAAGAAAGAAAGGACAGGGTTAACCGACTCAGAGTTATTATGAATGAATCTGATATAACTGTTTCTGAAAAATTTAGACAAATCATGGACGCCTATCAGATTGAAACAAGTTTCGGTTCAGATATTGAGGCTTACACAGGGTTCTTAGAAATTGACGGTGAAAATAGACAAGTCGACTTCTTAAGAATTGGAAGAACATCGCTAACATATCAAACACCCGATCAGAATCAGACGGGATTTTGGAACAAACAAACTCAAGAATGGGAAGATTTACCTCGTAAATATACTGACCATGTTAAAGAAGGTTTGAGAATAGCTAAGAAACAAATTACACCTGACCTTATTCAATTGCCAGTTGAAGCTCCAAAGGTAATGCAATGAGTAAAGTGATAATAAAAAATACTTTTCTATCAGTCATTGTGTTGTTAATCAGCTTTGAAGTTTTTGCTCAAGAGGAAAATCAACCAATAGAGGAAGTTCTTGACCCGGTTTTATTGGAGAAACTGAAGAATATTGAAACGATGGAAAAACTCCTAGAAATCACTAAAACCGATAGCATTACAACAGGAATGATTAATGAAGAAAGAGAGAAAAAGTTCTTAAGTGCCAGAAACAGACAACGTGCATTATTAGAAGAGGCAAAGATCAGGCTCAATCAAGAAGAAGAACGCAGTGTGCGCTTACAACAAGAATTTGAGGACAATGAAAAAGTTCTCGAAGACATTGGAGAGACGCTACGCATAAGAATTGGAAATTTTGGAGAGCTCTTTGGTGTAGTTAGACAAGTTGCTGGTGAAGCAATAGCGACAGTTAAGAATTCACTGGTGTCTATTCAATACCCTGGAAGGGAAGGCTCATTAGCTGTATTAGCAGAAACCAGAAATTTACCTAGTATTGATCAAATGAAGGGTTTAATCGTCACTATGCTTGAAGAAATGACTAAATCAGGAAATGTCGAGCGATTTAACAGCCAAGTCATTCTCCCGGGCGGTTCTATCTCAGATGCTGAGGTTGTAAGAGTTGGCGTATTTAATGCCATCACTGAGAACTTTTTTCTTAAATTTATTCCTGAAACCCAATCACTCCAAGTCTTAGCAAGACAACCTGCAAGACGCTTTAGATCTCTAGCTGATGATCTTTTTGATCTTGAAGATGGTTATACAACCATGGCTGTTGATCCAAGCAGAGGACAAATTTTAGGCCTCCTGATTCAAGCGCCTGGAATTGGAGAAAGGGTAAATCAAGGTGGTTTGGTTGGTTACTTTATTATTTTTATTGGGTTGATGGGTTTAATTCTTTCTGGATGGAGATTAAAGCTCCTTAAAGACGAAAGTGATGCCATTAATCGCCAGTTAAAATCAGACCAAGCGTCTGATGACAATGCTTTGGGTCGAATACTTTCGGTGTTTGATCAAAATCAACACATTGATCCTGAATCTTTAGAATTAAAAATTGATGAGGCTATCTTAAGAGAAGTACCAAAATTAGAAAAATTCCATAGCATTATTAAGGTATTTGCTGCGGTTGCTCCTTTACTAGGTCTTTTGGGTACTGTAGTGGGCATGATTGTTACTTTCCAAGCTCTTACTCTCTTTGGAACTGGTGACCCTAAACTTATGGCTGGCGGCATATCACAGGCACTTGTGACCACTATGCTTGGTCTAATAGTCGCTATCCCTCTGGTTTTCTTACACAGTGTTTTAACCAGCTGGAGCGGTTCTTTGATTGAAATTATAGAAGAGCAAAGCGCCGGATTGATTGCTAGGAATGCCGGCAATAAATAATTTTGTTTTATGTCGTTTCTGAAGAACTTTTTAATTTGGTTTGAGGATCAATCCATAGGCAGAGAAACCACGATAATTTTAGCAATCTTTTCACTGGTTGTAGCGAGTCTTCTGTGGTTAATATTACCAGAGATAAGAGATTTTTTTGAAGCAGGAGGACCAGTTCTCTGGGGCATCCTTTTGGTTACCACTATTATGTGGACATTGATCATTGAACGATTCTGGTTTTTTCGATTCTTGTTACCCGTTCGAAGACATCAAGCTATTAGTGAATGGAAAGCAATAGACAATAAAAGCGATTGGTTCTCTCGGAGGATTCGTGATCAGATTATTTCTCAAGTATCAGTTGATACTAAGAAGTTTTTATTAACAATTGAAACCATGATGCAGATTTTGCCACTTCTTGGACTTTTAGGCACAGTCGTGGGTATGATCAAGGTCTTTGATGTCATGACTTTTTTTGGGACTGGCAATGCAAGATTAATGGCCAGTGGGGTATCGCAAGCCACAATACCAACTATGGCAGGTTTAGTTGCAGCCATATCAGGATTGTATATAGCCAATTTACTAAAAAGGAAAGCTGACGATGAAGTTTCAAGAGTTGCCGATCAATTGGTGATCGAATAATTTTAAGATGAGAAGACGATTTAAGAAAAAACGTGAAGAAAGTGAAATTAATATCACGCCGATGCTTGATATTGTGTTCATCATGTTGATTTTTTTTATAGTGACCACTTCATTTGTTAAAGAGATTTCTATTGATGTCAATCGCCCCACAAAATCACCGATAAAAGAACAAAAAAAATCCGAAGTAATTTCTATCAGGATATCAGCAGAAGGACAGATTTTTATTCAAGATCGTTTAATAACAGTGGATGCGGTAAGAGCTAATATAGAATCGTATTTAGCATTAAAACCCCAAGCGTCTGTGGTAGTGGTTTCAGATCGAGATGCCGATGCAGGTTTTTTAGTCAGAGTAATTGACCAATCTAGATTAGCCGGTGCTAGGAATGTTTCATTAGCAGCGCCAAAATAATTTTATGATTAAAAGAAGACATAGGGAAGAAGAAGACAGTGAAATTAATATCACGCCAATGATGGACATTGTGTTCATCATGTTGATTTTTTTTATAGTGACGACTTCTTTTATTAAGGAAACTGGTATTAATCCTAATCGACCTGAAGCTGAAACAGCAGCCAGAGCAGAACTAGGTAATATTCTTATCGCGGTGTCACCTAGCGATCAAATATGGATGAACAAGAATCAAATCCAATTGGAATCAGTGCGAATATTAATGGAATCTGCCCATGCTGAAAACCCAGAAAGCAGTGTTGTTATTGTCGCTGATGAACTGGCTTCCACAGGCTTAATTATTGATATTATGGACCAAATTAGACTCAGTGGTATTTCAAAAGTGTCTCTATCAGCAAAGGAAAAGTAAACGTGAACGACCTGACAATGAATTTGAAACCTGAGGTTAGGTACCTTAGTGCTTTGTTGCTTGGAATGATTGTCACATCAGGCTTATTTTTTCTAATGCAAGCCTTGATAGATTCAGGTGAGCAGGGTTTTGGTTCATCTTCTGAGGGCCAAATGATGGAATTTATTCGGATCAAGGACGATGAAAGCTTAAGTTTCAAAGACAGAAGAAAACCGATTAAACCAAAGCCACCAAAAGAACCTCCACCTCCGCCAAAATTGATTGTGCAAAAACAAGTTAAACCGACGATGAATAAGGTCAAGATTGAGATACCAGATATTGATCTCCCAAGTATAGCTGGGGGAGGTCCTTTTTTAGGTAATTGGGAAGGGAACCCGCTTGCCGAGGGAGATGTGCTACCAATTGTCCGAATTAACCCGCAATGGCCTAGAAAAGCTCTGGTTGAGGGCATTGAAGGGTATGTTGTGGTTGAAGTATTGATTGGTGTTGATGGTTCAGTGAGAGGTGTGGTTGTGATTGAATCTATGCCGAAGAGACTGTTTGACAGAAATGTAATTAGAGCTGTTCTCAAATGGAAATTTAAACCAAGAATAGTTAACGGTGTCCCTGTTGAGAGAAAAGCTATTCAGAAGTTAGATTTTAATCTTGATCAATAAAATGCAAAGGAAAAGAAAACATAATAATCTATTAAAGTTGTCACTAACTTTGTTAGTACTTTTTCCTCAATATTCAATTTCTGAAAGCTTACCCAAGTATCACCCATTAAAAGAAGACAGGGTTGCTATAGAGCGCTCAAATGCAGCACCCCAAATGGCTTACAACGTCAATAAAAAGTTTGAAGGGGTGGCCGACCGTTTTGGAAACAGCGATCTTGAAGGTGCCATGAAGAATTTAAAAGCCATGTTGGAGTGGAATTTATCAAAATATGAGAAAGCCGTGGTGTATCAGTTCATGGGCTTTGTCTATGTTCAACAAAATGATGTGGATTCTGCTATTGAGGTATTTAAAAAAACTGTTGATTTCAATATTCTTTCAAACAGCCAACATCAAGGAACAGTCTTTAATCTAGCAAGTCTTTATGGATCTCAAGAAAAATGGGATCTTGCGATTGATTCTTTGATGGAATTCTTCAAATTTGAACAAGACCCCGCTGCTGAGTCATACATCATGGCAGGCATAGCCTACTTCCAAAAAGGCCAGCCTCTCAAAGCATTACCTTATATTCATATTGCCAATCAAAAAGCAGAAAAACCAAAGGAAACTTGGTTGCAATTAGAGCTTGCTATCTTGTTTATTAATAAACGTTATGATGAGACTGTTGGGATCGTCAAGCAATTAGCGACCTATTGGCCTGACAAAGGACAATATTGGGAAACAATGGCTGGTGCCTATATGGAAATGCAAAAAGACACAGATGCTCTAGCAGCATTAAATTTAGGTTATAAAAATAACGCTATTGATAAAGAAGAGACTTTAGAGAATCTTGCCAGACTGAGTTTATTTCTGGAAATACCTTATCAGGCAGCTGAGATTATGCAGAACAACATGGACGCAGGCTTGGTTGAAAAAAATGAGGAAAATCTTAGGTTACTTCTTGGGGCATGGACTTCTGCCAGAGAATTTGATCAAGCCATACAGATTATAGATACTTTAGCCTTAATGTTGAACGATGGAACCTTATATATTCAGAAAGCCATGTTGCTTAATGAAAAAGGTGATTGGTCTGGCATTAAAGACGCAGCAGCTATGGCTCTTCAAGATCAGGAGCTTGAAAACCCTGGTGATGTTTATATTTTAAGAGGTATGGCACAAAGTGAGCTGGGTGAGTATGAAGAGGCCATTGATTCTTTTGCCCAAGCAATTGAAGTTGGAACTGACGGCAATAAGAAAAATGCAGAGGCTTGGATTGAGTATGTTTCAGATCGCCGAGGCAGTTAGTTAAGAAAAAGATTTGTGATGTAAATCAGGCTCATCCAAGCTACTTAATATCATTTCTCTTGATGCGTCTGATAAATCTTGAGCATTCAATGAACCATCTGTTGTGTAGATAGGTGAATGTATTGTAACTGATAAGGTGACTTTTTTTGGCAACCAGCTTTCTGATGTTAATAACTCTCTAGTTCCATTTAGCGTTACCGGAATGATAGGAACTTGATTCCTTATTGCCGTGAGAAACGCACCTTTTTTAAATTTTAAAAGACCTTCTTCTTTCAAAAAAGTTGCTTCAGGAAAAAAGATAATAGAATCGTCATCTTTATTACTTTTCATGATTTTCTTAAAGTCACTCGCCCCTTCTTTTGCATCCCGTCTCTCCACTAAATGCGTACCCATTTTCCCTAACACATAGTGAGCAAATGGGATGTATTTAAGCTCTTTTTTGGCAACATAAGCATAGTGAGGTGGTAAGGCAGCCTGAAGAATCATTGGATCAGTGTAACTGGCATGATTAGCAACCAACACCGATGGTTCATCAACCAAATTCTCCGAACCTTCGACTATTAATTTAATCCCAATCAATTTAATAATTGCAGCCGAACAATTTCTAGCTAGTTTTCTTGTGGAGGTAACAGTTCGAGTAAAAGGAAAACAGCAGACCATCACTAAGAGAACGACAGAAAAAACTAACCAAGCCCAAGAGCCGAATAAATATATAGAAACACTTTTCATGGTTTTTCTTATATTGTGTATATTAAAGTCAACATAATACACAAATCTGATCAATGAAAACATCTGAGGATAATAATTCTAATTCAAACCTGATCATAGATCAGTTCATAGATTCAATTTGGCTTGAGCAAGGATTGTCCAAGGCCACTCTTAGTGCTTATCGTTCAGATTTAAAAGTTTTAAACCAATGGGTAGAGAAAAAGCAACTAACAATTGACAATATTTCGCGTGCTGATTTACTCGACTTTATAGCCCATAAGGCAAATTCAGGATGCAGCAGTAGAACCTCAGCGAGGATGTTATCTTCCTATAGAAGATTTTATGCTTATCTTTTTCAACAGGAAATAATTTCAAAGAATCCCACTGAAAAGATTTCCATGCCAAAGATAGGAAAAACCTTGCCAAAACTTTTATCAGAAGAGCAGGTTATCCGCTTAATAAAGGCTCCGAACACTAAGAAACCATTAGGCTTCAGGGACAGAGTAATGTTGGAGATACTCTATGCAACTGGATTGAGAGTTTCAGAATTAGTAACCTTAAAACAAGGCGATTTAAACCTTAATCAAGGCTATATAAGAGTAATGGGTAAAGGCAGTAAAGAACGATTAGTGCCCATGGGCTCAATTGCAAGACGTTGGCTTAAAAAATATTTAAACGGCCCGATCGTTGAAATCCTAGGAGAACGACAATCTGATTATTTATTTCCAACAAGAACCTCAGAGTCGATTTCAAGACAAGCGTTCTGGCAGATTATTAAAAAATATTCTAATAAAGTAAGCATTGATAGTGATTTATCTCCTCACAGTCTCCGACATGCTTTTGCTACACATTTGATAAATCACGGAGCTGATCTAAGAGTTGTTCAAATGTTGTTAGGGCACAGTGATCTATCAACAACACAGATCTATACTCATATTGCACAACATCGCCTAAAAGATCTTCATCAAAAACATCACCCAAGAGGCTAGGGTTTTTGTAAACTAATACAATGAAAAAAATAATTACAATTCTAACGGTTCTGACTCTTTTTACAGGCCATGAAAACCTCAAATCTGATGAATCTGATTCTCCTGAAACGAGGCTTGATTATAAAGTTTCTACTGATCAAAGAATTGAGGAAATTGTAACGGACTTATTGGACTTTTTTCCCGAAGGCACCAAGGTCAATCTTAAGTCATCACCCATGGAAGGTCTCTATGCGGTTCATATTGGTTCCCAGGTTTTTTATATCAGTGATGATGGGAAATTCTTACTGAGTGGGGATATTTACAACACTCAAACCAGTGAAAATTTAACTGATAATGACCGTAGAATTGCTCGCATAGAATATTTAAGTGAACTTGATTCAAGTTCAATGATCACTTTTTCTCCTATTGAATATCAACGCTCAGTGACTGTATTTACCGATATTGATTGCGGTTATTGTAGAAAGTTTCACCAACAGATTGATGCAGTGATGAATGAAGGTATTCAGGTTCGGTATATATTTTTTCCCAGAAGCGGTCCTGATACAGAAAGCTGGTATAAAGCTCAAGAAGTTTGGTGCAGTGCTGATCAACTACAAGCCATCACTCTAGCTAAACTAGGTAAGAGCTTCAACAGTCAGAAGTGTTCTAATGATCCAGTACAACAACATTATGATTTAGGGAAGATGTTCAATGTTCAGGGCACACCCACGATGGTTACTGATGCAGGTGAAATCATTGTTGGTTATTTGTCGGCTACTGATTTAAAAGACAGATTAGACGGCAAATAGTTCTAAATTTTATTTCTCAAGATATTTTATTTTGTTTTTTACATCTCTCCATTCATCTGCATCAGGAGGTGGTTCTGGTGCATGAGATATCACAGGCCACTTTTCACTAAGTTCTACATTTAAATCGTAGAAGATTTCTTGACCTTCAGGGATTTCATCATCTGCAAAAATTGCGTCAACCGGACATTCAGGTTCACATAAAGCACAATCTATGCATTCGTCAGGATTGATCACCAACATGTTTGGACCCTCGTGAAAACAATCAACAGGGCAGACCTCAACACAATCGCCTAGTTTGCACTTAATACAGTTTTCTCCTACTAAAAAGGTCATATTTTTATTGCTTTATCTCTAAGTTGTGTTGTTATTCTATTGTTTTGTATATCGGTTCAAAATCGTTTTTTTCTTTTTCAATATGTGCCTTAAGGGCTAGCTTACCTGTTTTAAACGCCATTGCCTCCCAAGGAATATCATCCAAGGAAAACATCTTTACATCGAGTGACTCTGCTCCCGGACCAAAAGTATTATCCCTTAGTTCGGCTCTAAAGAAAATATGCACTTGATCAGCATGTACCACATCAACAACAGCTAACATCGGTCCCAGTATAGGGGTGAACAAGGCTTCTTCTTGAGTCTCTCTAATAGCACCTTCTGCTAAGCTTTCTCCATTCTCTAGAAAACCAGCGGGTAAAGTCCAAAAATTCTGTCGTGGTTCTATAGCCCTTAGGCATAATAGAACTTCATTGTTATGAATTGGCACAGTTCCAACAACAATCTTTGGGTTTTGATAATGAATAAATTTACAAGCAGTGCATACAAACCTAAGTTTTGTATCACTGGTTGGGATATTTGACTGAACAGTGCCCCCACATTGATTACAATATTTCATAATGTTTTCTTCTCTATGCCGAGAGAGAGACTCGAACTCTCACGGGTTTAACCCCACCGGATTTTGAATCCGGCGCGTCTACCAATTCCGCCATCCCGGCTTAATATTAATGAAGAATACCTTGAGTTCAAGATGCAGTCTATCAATCTTTATGCCTTAAACCGATTATTCTAATTCTTATAATTCAGTACAATGTTTGCATGAAAACCAGTGATTTTAATTTTCATTTACCAGAACATCTTATCGCGCAGAATCCAATTGATGATCGTGATGCAAGCCGATTACTTCATGTGAATGGAACCCGTTTTGCTGATCGGGTTTTTTCTGATTTACCCAGACTTTTAAAAACCAGTGATTTGCTGATATTAAATAATACAGAGGTGATGCCAGCTAGACTCCATGGAGTGAAAACCTCAGGAGGAAAAGTTGAGATTCTGATTGAAAGAGTAATGGACGAATTCTCTTTCTCCGCACAAGTAAAATTTAGTGGCAAATTAAGAGCTGATAGTGAATTAATTATTAGCAATACAATAAGAATGAAAATCATTGATCGAGTCAATGGTTTTTTTCTTATTCGATCAGATGAGCCTATCCATGAAGTAATGGAGACTCAAGGTCAAATACCACTTCCGCCATACATTAAGAGAAACCCAACTTCAAAAGATACTCAACGTTATCAAACTGTGTTTGCTAGTGAAAGAGGTGCTGTGGCTGCACCTACAGCTGGTTTGCATTTCACCGAGACTGTATTTAGTGAATTAAGACAGCAGGGTGTTGATATTGGTTTTCTTACGTTACATGTGGGTGCTGGAACTTTTATGCCGCTCAGAGAAGAGCAGATTCTTGAAAAAAAATTACACCAAGAATTTTTTTCTGTTAGTCGTTCACTGTGTAATCAGATTAAACAGGCTCACCTGAAATCAGGGAGGATTATTGCGGTTGGGACTACAGTGACTCGAGCGCTTGAGTCACTAATGATGTCTGGCGGTCTTAGAGATTATAAAGGGTTTACCAACATATTTATAACTCCTGGATTCGAATTCAAAATTGTCGATGCTATGATCACAAATTTTCATCTACCTGGATCCTCATTGATGATGTTAGTTTCTGCTTTTTTGAATAAAGAAACCATTCTAAAATCATACAACCATGCAATTAAGAAAGGTTATCATTTTTATAGTTATGGGGATGTGATGTACATAGAAGGAAAATAACTATTATGCGTTTTGAATTGTTACAACAAGACGGCACCAGTCGATTAGGAAAACTTCAATTTATAAGGGGCGAAATACACACTCCTGTTTTTATGCCTGTGGGAACCTATGGCACAGTTAAAACTATGTCACCAGAAGACTTAAACAATTTGGGTGCAGAAATAATCTTATCCAATACATACCATCTCATGATTCGTCCAGGTGAAGAGGTGATCTCTTCACATCAAGGCTTGCACCAGTTTATGGCTTGGGATCGACCTATCTTGACCGATTCTGGAGGCTATCAGATTTGGAGTCTATCTAAAAAGAGGACCATTAATGATGATTTTGTTGAATTTGATTCTCCTGTGAACGGCGACATGATTCGACTAACGCCGGAAATCGCTATGCGAATTCAGAAAAATTTAGGGAGTGATATACAAATGGTCTTGGATGAATGCACTCATTACCCAGCCACTAAAGATGAAGCGTATGTATCAATGAAGCGATCTGAGAAATGGGCTGAAAGAAGTTTTCGAGCTTACGAAGATCTAAAAGGTGATTCTGACAGCGCAATCTTTGGGATTATTCAAGGGGGTATGTACAGTGATTTAAGATTAGAAAACTTAGATTTTCTTACATCAATTGATTTTGATGGGATGGCAATTGGCGGCTTGTCTGTGGGCGAGCCCTTAGATGAGCGTATGCAGGTCCTTGAAACTCTTTTGCCACAAATGATTCAGCATAAACCTCGATATTTAATGGGGTTAGGAACCCCTATAGATATTATAAAAGCGGTTGAGGTCGGCGTTGACATGTTTGATTGTGTGATTCCCACACGCCATGCTAGAAACGGTCAAATTTATACCCATTCAGGAGTCTTAAGAATAAGGAATGCTCAGTACAAAAATGACATTAAACCGTTAGATGACCAATGCAGTTGTTATAGCTGTAAGAATTTTTCTAGGTCCTATGTAAGGCATTTATTTAACTGCAATGAAATCTTAGGCGCGCGATTAGCAACCGTTCATAATTTATTTTTTTATCTCGGCTTAATGGAGAATATTAGAGAGGCAATTCGCAAGAATTGTTTTAAAGAATTTGCAAAAAGTTTCATAGAGAATTATCAGCAATAATTATTTCTGTGTCATAATTGCACATCTAATTTTTCTCAAGGGTGTGAAATGAGTATATTTTTCGAAAATGCTTG